>ENA-UOYA01001172-UOYA01001172.1-activated-sludge-metagenome-genome-assembly--contig:-NODE-1172-length-29319-cov-10.568993_pt1 | contig 29319 bp, 28 predicted proteins | sample MGYA00238163_ERZ764804 | MGnify/ENA primary metagenome ERZ764804 (study PRJEB28919, sample SAMN05720223) | activated sludge metagenome | isolation source: Anaerobic digester | place: Hong Kong... | reverse complement strand
CGGCTGAAGCGTTGGTGGTAGGCCGCTGCGGGATCCTTCCGTTACCGGGGATGGGATATGCATGTATCCGACAGAGAGCGCCCTTGCGGCGAAATTGGGTGGTACCGCGAAGTGACCTTCGTCCCAGATGAGGACGGAGGTTTTTTGCATATCCTTTCCGCGGGCAAGACGCCCATTTTGACGCTTTAAAGCCGCGCCGGAAAACGGATAATAGCCTTACGGCCTTTGCAAAGCGGGCAGTTGGTTTCATAAAAGGCGCAAGAGCGCAAAAGGTGCGTGGAGGTTAATATGAAACGTTATTTTCTTTTGGGGCATCCGCTGGGGCACAGCCTGTCGCGCCCCTTGCATATGGGGCTGTTTGCGGCGCTGGGCGTAAAGGCGGAATACAGCCTTATGGATACGCCCGCGCCGCAGCTTCAAAGGGCGGTCGACACACTGCGGGAGCGGTCCGACGGCTTCAACGTCACCATCCCGTACAAGGAGAAAATCCTCCCGTTTCTTTCAAAGACCGACGCCGCGTCCTCGCTTATCGGGGCCGTCAACACCGTAGCCGTGCAAAAAGGACAGCTTTTAGGCTACAATACCGACGCTGCCGGCTTTGCCTTCGCCCTTGACGCGTGCGGCATAGCGTGCGCCGGAAAGAAGGCGGTCGTCCTCGGTGCGGGCGGCGTGGCGCGCATGATGGCGGCCGAGCTTGCGCGAATGGGCGCGCGGGTGGATATCGCGGCGCGGGATATCGGCAAGGCGCGGCGCCTGGCGGAGGACTTAAAGCGCCGGGGGCTTTCGCGGGCGCCGGGGGTAGCTTCGCTGGCGGAGCTTTCCGGGGGCTATGACCTTATCTTCAACGGCACGCCGGTAGGCATGCACCCCGACACCGACGCGTCGCCCGTCACGGAAAAGGCGCTTGACGGCGCGTCTGCCGTGTTCGACACAATCTATAATCCGGCGCAGACACAGCTTATGCGAATGGCGGGCGGGCTCGGCATAAAGGCCGCGGGCGGGCTCGTCATGCTGGCGGCGCAGGCCGCCGCCGCGCAGGAGATATGGACCGGCAGGCGCCACCGGCGCGAGGATGTGCTGGCGGTCTGCGAGCCCCTCGCCGCGCGTCTTAGGCTTTCGGGCAGGAATATCGTTTTGTGCGGCATGCCGGGAAGCGGCAAGACGACTTTAGGGCGGCGCGTGGCCGAGGCGACGGGCCTTGATTTTATCGACCTCGACGCCGCAATAGAAAAACGGCATGGCATGAGCGTGTCGGATATCTTCGCCCGTTTGGGCGAGGACTATTTCAGGAAAGAGGAGGCGCTTGAGGCGCGGCGCGCGGCCGGGCGGACGCATACGGTGATAGCCACCGGCGGCGGCACGCTTTTGAATCCGCAGTCGGCGGCCGCCTTAAAGCGAAACGGGCTTGTCGTGTTTCTGGACGCGCAGCCGGAAACCCTTGCCAAGCGCCTTGGGAATGAAGCGGGTCGGCCGCTGCTTCGGGGAGACGACCTTCTGGAACGGCTTTGCGCGCTTTGGCGGCAAAGGCGGCCTTCATACCTTGCGGCGGCGGATATACGCATTGAAGACGGCGGTGTCGAACAGCAGTGCCGCAATCTTTACAGGGCCATAACGGAGGGGGCCTTGCTATGATAGTCGTTTTGAAAAAGCAGGCATTGGAACGGGATATAGACGCCCTCGTGCGTTGGGCGGAGGGCTTTAATCTGAGCGTCAACCCCATTTTTGGCTCGCATACTACGGTGCTCGGCTTTGTGGGCGACACCTCGGTGATAGACGTGGACACCGTTCTGTCCATGCCCTGCGTCGAGCGGGTCATGAAGGTGCAGGAACCGTACAAACGGGCCAACCGCAAATTCCATCCCGAGGACACGGTGGTGGACGTCTGCGGCGTGCGCTTCGGCGGGGGCGGGCCCATTCCGGTAATCGCCGGTCCGTGCTCCGTGGAATCGGAGCAGCAGACAACGCTTTTAGGCGAGCGAATGCGGGCGGCGGGCGCGTCCATGCTGCGCGGCGGCGCGTTCAAGCCGCGCACCTCGCCCTACGCCTTTCAGGGACTGGGCACCGACGGGCTGGCGCTTCTTAAGGCCGCCCGCCTTAGGACCGGCCTTCCCATTGTTTCGGAGATAACCAATCCCGGCAGCATCGAGGCGTTTGCCGAGCATGTGGACCTCATACAGGTGGGGGCGCGCAGCATGCAGAATTTCGAGCTTCTCAAGCTCTTAGGACGCCTGCGAAAGCCGGTGCTCTTAAAGCGCGGCTTTTCCAACACCATCGAGGAGCTGCTCATGTCGGCTGAATACATCTTAAGCGGCGGCAATGGCGCCGTCATACTGTGCGAGCGCGGCATACGAACCTTCGAGACGCAGACGCGCAATACCCTCGACATAAGCGCCGTGCCGGTGCTGAAGCGCCTGACCCATTTGCCGGTGGTGGTGGACCCCTCGCACGCGTCGGGCATATCGGCGCTTGTGGAGCCGCTTGCGCTGGCTGCGGTGGCCGCGGGGGCCGACGGGCTTATCATAGAGGTTCATCAGGACCCCCAAAACGCTTTGTCGGACGGGCCGCAGTCGGTTACGCCCGACCAGTTCGCCGACATGATGCCGCGCCTTAGGGCGGTGGCCCGCGCGGTGGGCAGAGAGCTTTAGCGCGCCGCCGCATTCTACCAAGCGACGGAAAGGTTGGTGTTTTTTGTGAGGGTGATAAGGGTTGCCACCAGGGACGGCGGCTACCCGGTGCTCGTGGGAGAAAGCCTTGAGCGCTCGGGGGAGGCGGCGAGAAGCGTCAACGACGGGGGGCGGGCGGTTGTTGTGGCCGACTCAAACGTCGCGCCGCTTTACGCCGGCGCAGTGAAAAGCAGCCTTGAGCGCGCAGGCTACCGCGCGGCTGTCCACGTCATAGCGGCCGGCGAGCACAACAAACGACTGGCGGCGGTGGAGGGAATGTACGAGGCCTTTTACCGCCACGGGCTGGACAGAACCGACCTTGTGGCGGCGTTGGGCGGCGGCGTCACGGGCGATATGGCCGGCTTTGCGGCCGGGACCTACCTGCGCGGCGTGGCCTGCTTGCAGCTTCCCACAACGCTGCTGGCGCAGGTGGACTCGTCGGTCGGCGGCAAGACCGGGGTGGATATGCCCTGGGGCAAGAACCTTGTGGGCGTTTTCCATCAGCCGGCCGCGGTGGTGGCCGACCCCGGCACGCTAAACACCCTGTCGCCCGCTCTTGTCGCAGACGGTATGGCGGAGGCCGTCAAATGCGGCTGTATCATGGACAGCACGCTCTTTTTTGACATACTTAATGGCCGCTTCGACGAGGATAAAACCGATATGATAGCAGCCTGCATAGACATCAAGCGGCGGGTGGTGGAGGCCGACGAGCGCGAATCGGGCCTTCGCATGATCCTCAACTTCGGCCACACATTAGGCCACGCCATAGAGCGCGCCGGCGGATTTGCTCGGTATTCCCACGGCCAGGCGGTGGCCGCGGGCATGGTATGGGCGGCCAGGCTCGGCGAGCGGCTGGGCGTTACGCCGCCGGGCGTGAGCGGCCTTATAGAGCAGGCAGTGGGCCGGTGGGGGCTGCCGGGACAGGTCAGCGAGAGGGGCTCCGCACTTTACGACGCACTCACCGTCGACAAAAAGCGCGACGGCGACCGGATACGCCTGGTGCTTCTAAAGGATATCGGCGAGGCTTCTGTCGTGCCGCTGCCGCTCGCCGAGCTCAGGGAGCATCTTGGTTAACAGCCTCCCGCCGCCTGCATTCTTGAGTCTTGCCTTATGCATAAAAATACAAAACAGGAGCCGACACTATGCGTATACAGCTATCGCCGGCGCGCCTTGCAGGGCGTGTGCCGGCCATACCGTCAAAAAGCTATCTCCACCGCGCCATGATCTGCGCGGCGCTGTCCGATGGCCGCTGCCGCATTAATGGCCGCGTGGATTCCGAGGACGTGGCGGCAACCATGCGGGCGCTGCGTGCTCTCGGCTGCTCGGTCGAGAGCGAGCCCGGAGGCTATGCGCTTACGCCGGGCCCGGCGCCGGCGAGCGCGGAGATTTTTTGCGGTGAATCGGGCTCCACTCTGCGGTTTCTGACACCCGTGGCCGCCGCTTTAGGCGTGCCCGCCCTGTTTACCGGCGCGGGCAGGCTTCCCGAGCGGCCTATGGAGCCCATGCTGTCCCTGCTCGGGCAAAACGGCGTCGAGGTGCGCCGAAAGGGCGCCGACAGCCTGCCTTTTTCCCTTAACGGCCGTCTTAAGTCCGGCGAATACACCCTGCCCGGCAACATAAGCTCCCAATTTATCACCGGGCTTTTGCTTGCCCTTCCGCTGTGCGAGGGCGATTCGTCGGTGCGGGTGCTTCCGCCGTTTGAGTCGCGGCCCTATGTGGAACTGACGGTGGAGGTCATGAACCGGTTCGGCGTCGACGTGCGCGAAAAGGACGGCGTTTTCTTTGTAAGGGGCGGGCGGCGTTACCGCGCCTGCTCAATCGACGCGGAGGGCGACTGGTCGAGCGCCGCGTTCTGGCTGTGCGCCGGAGCCCTCGGCGGCGACGTGACGGTGACCGGACTCTCCATGGCCTCAAAGCAGGCGGACAGGGCAATCGTCGGGCTTTTGAGGGCGATGGGCGCCGACGTATTAGAGAGCGGCTTTGGAGTCGGTGCGCGCGCGTCTGACCTTGCGGGGATAGACATCGACGCCTCGCAGACGCCTGACCTCGTACCGGTTTTGGCGGTGTGCGGCGCGTTTGCGCACGGCGTGACGCGGATTACCGGAGCGGCGCGCCTCAGGCTCAAGGAGAGCGACCGGCTTTACGCCGTCGCGAGGACGCTTAACGCCCTCGGAGCGAATATATCGCAGCGGGATGACGGGCTTGTCGTGACGGGCGGCTCCCGGCTTGACGGGGGTACCGCCGAGGGATATAATGACCATAGGATAGTGATGGCGCTCGCGGTCGCCGCGCTCGGCTGCCGGGGTAGCGTGACGATAGACGGGGCGCAGTGCGTCAAAAAATCCTATCCCGGGTTTTTTGACCATTACAGGGCCTTGGGAGGTGTGGCTTATGAGCTCGATATGGGGTAACGCGCTGCGCGTGTCGCTTTTCGGCCAGTCTCACGGAGCGGCGGTCGGGGCTGTGCTGGACGGTTTTCCCGCGGGCGTGCGGTTCGATATGGACGCGGTGGAAGAGCAGATGAGGCGCCGCCGCCCGGGCGGGCAGCTCGCAACGCCGCGCAGCGAGCCCGACATCCCCCGCATACTCTCGGGCGTGATGGATGGCGTGAGCACCGGCGCTCCCATAGCCGTTATTATAGAGAACACCGACACGCGCCCGGCCGATTACCGCGCCTTTTTGGAGACGCCCCGCCCGTCCCACGCCGATTATACGGCGGGCGTGCGCTACGGCGGGTTTCAGGACTTTCGCGGGGGCGGCCATTTTTCCGCGCGGCTTACGGCTCCGTTGGTGTTTGCCGGGGCTTTATGCCGCCAGTTTCTCGCACGTGACGGGGTAACCATAGGCTCCCATATTAAAAGCGTCGGAGCCGAAGAGGACGACGCCTTTGACGCGGCGAACGTGGACGCAAAGCTTCTTGCGCGCCTTTCGGCCATGCCCTTTCCCGTGCTAAACGAGGAGGCCGGGCGGCGTATGCGCCAAGCTATTTTAACCGCCGTGGCGGACGGCGATTCGCTGGGCGGCGTAATAGAATGCGCCGTAGCGGGTTTGCCGGAAGGGTTGGGCAGCCCGATTTTCGGCAATGTGGAGAGCAGGTTTTCCTCGGCCCTTTTCGGCATACCGGCCGTCAAGGGCGTGGAATTCGGGAGCGGCTTCGGGCTTGCGGCCATGCGCGGCAGCGAGGCCAACGACGCGTTTGTGCAAAAAGACGGCAAGGTGCGCACCAAAACAAACCACAGCGGCGGGATATTGGGCGGTATCACAAACGGAATGCCGCTCGTGTTCCGCGTGGCGATAAAGCCCACGCCGTCCATCGCAAAGCCGCAGAGGACCCTCAACGTGAAAACGGGCGAGGAGCAGACGCTTTGCGTTACAGGCAGGCACGACCCGTGCGTCGCGGTGCGCGGCGCGGCGGTGGTGGAGGCGGTTGCCGCGATAGCGGCGGCCGACCTCGTGCTGGAGGGGAGGGGCTATCGTGGAGCTTGACGGTCTGCGCCGGCGCATAGACGATATCGACAGCCAGATTATCGACTTGTATACGCAGCGCATGGGCCTTTCGCGCGAAATAGCGCAGGTAAAACTGCGGACAAGGCAGACTATATACAACCCGCGGCGCGAGAGCGACATAGTAAAGCGCGCGGTGGAGCTGTCGGGCGGTCAGGCCGACCCGGTAAGGCTCACGGCCTTTTACCGCGCTTTGATGCGCCAGAGCAGGGGGCTGCAGTACGAGGTGGCGAGCGAGCGGCGCGAGCTGGATTTTCTGTGCGACAAGCCCATACGCGTGCCGGTTTCGCCGCAGCGGGTCGCCTGCGCCGGGCTGCCGGGCTCCTACACGCACATGGCCGCAGAACACCTGTACCCCAAAGCGGAAAAGCTTTTCATGCAGACCTTCGAGGAGGTGTTCGGAGCCGTCGCCGACGGGCTGTGCAACTGCGGCGTGCTGCCCATCGACAACACCACAGAGGGTTCCGTCTCCGATGTGCAGGAGGGCGTGGTGCGCCACCATATGTATCTGACGGCGTCGGTCGCTTTGCCGGTGCGGCATTGCCTTTTGGCGCCGCCGGGAGCGACGGCGGAGGGCCTTAGAGAGGTCTATTCGCATCCCCAGGCGCTGGGGCAGTGCGCCGCCTATTTGCGAAGGCTCGGCGTGCTCAGCAAGGCAGACGTCAACACCTCGGTGGCCGCCGAGAGGGTGGCCCGCTGGGGCGACACGTCAAAGGGCGCGGTGGCTTCGCATTTGTCCGCCGAGCTCTACGGTCTCGACATACTCGACGAGAACATCAACGACGAAGCCGAGAACACGACACGGTTTGTGGCGGTGTCGCCCGTGCCGCTGGTAAGCCCCGACGCGGGGCGGATATCCCTGTCGTTTACGCTGCCCCACGAGACCGGCTCGCTCGTTAACATCCTGTCGGCCGTCTCCGAATACGGGCTGGGGCTTGTCAAGGTGCAGTCGGTGCCCATTCCGCAACGCCCGTGGAAATACCGCTTTTATGTGGATGTGCTCGGCAACATATACTCGCCCAAGGCCAAGGCGCTTTTGTATATGCTCTTCTGCGAGCTTGAGGATATCTGCTTTCTGGGCAACTACTGTGAAGAAACCGCCGCCGAAGGCGGGGAAGGGAAGGATAAGCCATGATTCTTGTCATGAAGCCGGGCACCGACGCGGCTATGATAGAAAACATCCGGCTGCTTCTGGAGGAGCGCGGGCTGGGGATACATCTGTCGGCCGGTACGCAGCGCACCATCGTCGGCATCCTGGGGGACAAGACAAAATTAAGCGACCTTTCCCTGGAGCTTTTGCCGGGCGTCGACCGCATTGTGCATATCGTCGAGCCGTACAAGCTCGCCGGGCGCACCTTCCATCCGGAAGACAGCATGATAACCATAAAGGGCGTGCCAGTGGGGGGCGATGAGATTGCCGTTTTCGCAGGGCCGTGCGCCATCGAGAGCGAGGCGCAGATTATGTCGGTGGCGAAGGCGGTGGCGGCAAGCGGGGCAAGGTTCCTCCGGGGCGGGGCGTACAAGCCGCGCACCTCGCCGTACGCCTTTCAGGGACTCGCCCAAGACGGGTTGATGCTCTTGCGGCAGGCGGCCGAGGAATACGGGCTTGTGTCGGTGAGCGAGATAACCAGCGAGCGCGACGTGGAGGAGGCCGGCCGGTATGTGGATGTCATCCAGATCGGCGCGAGAAACTGCCAGAACTTCCGGCTGCTGACCGAGGTCGGGCGTTCGGGCATACCGGCGCTTTTAAAGCGCGGCCCGTCCATGACGGTGGAGGAATGGCTATCGGCGGCCGAATATATCCTGCGCGAGGGCAACTATAATCTCATACTGTGCGAGCGCGGTATACGCACCTTCGAGGTCTTCACGCGCAACACCCTCGACATAAGCGCCGTGCCGGCGGCCAAAAGTCTAAGCCACCTGCCGGTCATCGTGGATCCGTCCCACGCCTGTGGCAAGAGGTCGCTCGTTGCGCCCCTTTCGCGCGCGGCCGTAGCGGCGGGGGCAGACGGCATCATCGTCGAGGTGCATCCCGAGCCGGCGCGCGCCCTCTCCGACGCCGCCCAGCAGATAACGCCCGAGGAATTCGACGCGCTTTGCGCCGAGCTTACCGGCATAGCGTCGGTGGTGGGGAGGCGTTTTGCCTATGGCCCGCGCTCTTAACCAAATGCGGCAGGAAGCCCGCGCCTTGCGTGACATGAAGATAGGCGTCATAGGGCTGGGACTTATAGGCGGCTCGGTCGCGCACGCTTTGCGCGCGGCCGGGTTTACGCGGCTTGTCGCCGCCGACCCCGACGTGGCCGCCACAAAACAGGCGCTTGCCGACGGCGTGGTGACCTGCGCATCGGCCGATTACGGCGTCCTTTCAGGCTGTGACGTCGTGTTTATATGCGCGCCCGTCGACCGTATCGCCGGCTGCATGGCGGTGGCGGGGCGCGTGTGTCCGGACGCGCTGTTTACCGACGTCGCCAGCACAAAGGCGTATCTTGTCCAATCGGTACGCAGGGACGCTTTTTTGCGGATGCTGCGATACGTGCCGGGGCACCCCATGTCGGGTTCCGAAAAGACGGGCTACCGCCACTGTGACGAGCACCTTTTTGAAAACGCCTACTACATCCTGTGCGACGACACGGCCGACGAGAAAAGCCTTGAGACGGTGGAGAGCCTCGCCGCGGCCATGGGCGCAATACCTATGCGCATGAAGGCGCGCGAGCACGACCGGCTCGTGGCCTACGTAAGCCATCTGCCGCACATAGCGGCGTCGGCGCTTGTGGGGCTTGTGTCGCAGGCCGATACCGACGAGGGAATGCTGCGCCGCCTCGCCGCCGGCGGCTTTAAGGACATCACGCGGATAGCGTCGTCCGACCCGGCCCTGTGGCGCTCCATACTCCACAGCGGCAGAGAGACGGCGCTCTCGGCCCTCTCCGACTATATCGCGCTTTTAAAAAGGCTGCGCGACAAACTCTCGTCGGAGCGCTTTGACGAGGTGGAGGCCTTCCTCGCCTCGGCGCGCCATTACAGGGACTGCCTGCCCCAGGGTAAGGGTGCCCTCGCGGCCGACTGCGAGCTGTGGGTGAATATCCCGGACAGGGTGGGCATAATCGGCGAGGTCGCCATGCTGCTGGCGAGCGAATCGCTGAGCATAGTCAACATCAATATCCAGAACAGCCGCGAATACGAGGGCGGCGTGCTGCGCATTTCCTTCAGAAACGCAGCCGACTGCCGCCGCGCCGGAAAGCTTTTGGCCGAACACGGCTACGATGTGCCGCGCCGGGGATGAAAAGAGGGTCAATATTAGGATACGAAAAGCGCGCCGCGGATTGCGGCGCGCTTAAGCTTTGCGCTTCTACCCGGTGTTTTCCGCCCCGGGCGACGGCCGGCACACATCCACCCAGCCGATGCAGCCGGCGATGGTGAAAAGCTCGTCGCATGTCAGCGGGATGGCCGAATTGGCGCTTCCGCAGGCCGGGTAGACCGTGTGAAAGCGTTTTAAGGAGATGTCGGCAAACACGCGCAGGGGCCGTATAAGGCCGAACGGGCAGATGCCGCCGACAGCGTGCCCGGTGAAATAAAGGGCCTGCTCCGGCGTGAGCATCCGCGGCTTAAAGCCGAAAGCAGCGCGGAATTTGGCGTTGTCAAGCCTTACGTCACCCGCCGCTATTACGAGCATGGCCGAATCGCCGTCGACAAGAGAAATGGTTTTGGCGATGTGGGAACATGGTACACCCAGAGCGTTCGCCGCAAGCTCGACGGTGGCGCTGGAGGTATCAAATTCCAGTATATCGCCGTCCTTGCCAAAGCGCTTTAGGTGTTGTCTTGCCGCCTCTATAGACATAGCAGAACGTCCTTCGCATATGGAGTAGACGCGTCAGGTCTTGGCGATGAGAACTTTCTCCACCGCATCGGCCACATCCTCGCAGTTGTCGAGAATAGTTTCAAGCTGTTCGTACACGTCGCGCTTTTTAATGATGGTGACCGGGTCGGTGCCCGGCTCAAAAAGGGCCCGCATGGCCTCCATGAAGAGCTTGTCGCCCGTCTCCTCGATATGGTTGATGCTTATGATAAGCTCGTTTATCCTTTTGATGTTTTTCCTAAACTTGGCCAGATTCTGCATCAGCTCGACAAGCTGCACGCACGCCTCCACCGAGAGATCCACTAATTTTATCATATAGCGGTCGACCTCGACTATGTGCATCATATGGATGCGCTCGGCTACCGAATCCACGCTGTCGGTGATGTTTTCGATATGCTTGACTATATCGAGGATATCGGAACGGTCGATGGGAGTGATGAAGGCCGCCTCCAAAAGCTTGAGGCAGCGGTGCACGTGATGGTCGCCGTCATGCTCGATCTTTTTTATCCTGCCGAGCTCCTCCTGGTTGATGACGCCGTCGGCGAAGGCCGTCTGCAGGGTTCTTGCCGCTTCCAGCGAAAAGGATACGCCCTGCTCAAATATCGCGAAAAAATCCGTTTGATTACTGTTGAAAAAGCTCATACCATACCTCCGTTAAAATATCCACATAAACAGCTTGACCATTACGTAAGCGATTGCCAAACAGGCGGGGAAGGTAAGCACCCAGGCCATCAGCATCTCCTTGACAATGCCCCAGTTGACGTTGGAGAGCCTGCGCGCGGCGCCGGCGCCCATTATTGCCGTACCCTTTGTATGGGTGGTGCTGAGAGGCACGCCTAAGGAGGTGGCGACCAGCATACACGCCGAGGCGCCTATCTCCGCCGAAAAGCCTTGGTATTTTTCAAGCTTGACCATATCCATGCCCATGGTCTTGATGATGCGGTAGCCTCCGATAGAGGTGCCTATCCCCATTATTACGGATATATAGAGCATAACCCAGAAGGGCACGTCGAACACCCCGCCGACGTTACCGCCCTGCCATACAAGAATGGCCCACACAAAAACGCCCATGAACTTTTGTCCGTCCTGCGCGCCGTGGTTAAAAGCCATAAGCGCGGCCGAGCCCACCTGCCCGGCGGAGAAAATCTTGTTGGCGGCGGCGCGTCTTACGTTGCGAAAGGCGAATCCGACGCCCTTGGTGGTTATAAGCCCCGATAAAAAGCCGAATACGGAGGATATGAGAAGCCCCCAGAGCACGAGCTGAAATTCCTTCCAGTTGAAGGCGCTAAAGCCCTTCATGGCGACGCCCGCTCCCATAAGGCCGGCGATGAGCGCGTGGCTCTCGCTTGTGGGGATACCGTACCGCCACGCCGAAACCGCCCATATGATGATAGACAGCTGCGCCGCGCTCAAGGCGATAAGCGCGTCCACGCCCGTGCCTATACTGACGATGCTGGCCGTGGTTTTGGCTACGCCGGTGCCCATGATGAGCACGCCCAAAAGGTTGAACACGGCGGCCAGCGCGACGGCGGCCCTCGGGCTCAGCACTCTGGTGGAGACGACTGTCGCGATGGCGTTGGGCGCGTCGGTCCAGCCGTTTACAAAGGCCGAAGCGCTCACCAGCAGCAACACGACAAGCAGAGCGAATATTTCCATAGCAACCTCCAGTAGTCAAATTAACGCCACATTAATAGTATCACATTTCGTCGTCTATGTAAAATTCTTATTGCAGCAAATTTATACAAATTTAATCCAGCCTGTCCGCCGTGTTTTCACCTTTTTGATTGATACGCCGCCCGGCTTGGTCCCCTGTAATATAGTCTTATCCGCTTTATGGATTAAAAGCCTTTTTTTACCGGACAAAGCGGCGTTAAAAAACGTTCGGCGGCAGTCCTTCGCGTCCCGCCTCCTGGCCTTTAACCGGCCGCTTAGGACATTGCAAGGCGTCGACAGCGCTCGTCAAAATATTTTTTGTTCGACAACGTCTTTCGCGTATAATTTCGCCTTTATTCTCCTATTATAAGAGGGAGGATATTTTTTCCTTTAATAAAAAACGTCTTTGTCCGTTTTTTGGCGGCACAAGAGCATCAATAAACGGAGGTACAGCAATGAACGTGACCTTTTCCATGTTGGACACAACGCTGACGGTGGTGTTGGAGGGGGAGCTCGACCACCATAACATCAAGGATGTCCGGGAGCTTATCGACCTGCGCATCGAACGCGCCCGGCCGTCGCATCTGATTATGGACCTTCGCGGCGTGCCCTTTTCCGACAGCTCCGGCATAGCGCTGGTTCTGGGGCGTTATAAGCTTATGACGGCGGCCGGGGGGAGTATGGAAGTCCGCAACGTTTCCCCGCAGATAAAAAAGATTTTTCTGCTTTCCGGGGTGGACAAGCTTATGACCGTAAAATAGCCCTTTCGCCCAAAAATCATACAGAAAAAGGTGAGCCGATATGAAATGTGTCAATGAGATGAAGCTTGAGTTTGTTAGCCGTTCGGCCAACGAGGGCTTCGCCCGGGTGGCCGTGGCTGCCTTCGTGGCACAGCTCGACCCCACCGTGGACGAGCTTAGCGAGATTAAAACCATCGTGTCCGAAGCGGTGACCAACAGCATTGTTCATGGATACAAGGACGGCTTAGGCATCGTATACATAGCCGTCCGGCTCTATGAAAACAACCGCATAGTCCTCACCGTAAGGGACAAGGGCTGCGGTATAGAGGATGTGGCGAAAGCTATGGAGCCCATGTATACGAGCTGCGAAAACGGTGAGCGCGCGGGCATGGGCTTTACCATCATGAGGACCTTTTCCGACCGGATCAGGGTTTCCAGCCGTGTCGGTCGCGGCACCCGCGTGACAATGGAACGTTACCTCGCTTCCAGGGTTCACAGGAAGGGCTAAGCGGCAAAAGCGCCGGGCATGGCGGCAAAAGGGGGTGAGAGGTTGGCAGCTCACAGCCAGTCGAGCGTCGCTCTTCTTGAACGCGCCAAGCAGGGGGACGCTGAGGCGGAGAACCGGTTCATATCGGAAAACACGGGGCTGGTGCACACTCTTGTTCGACGGTTTCACAGCGCGAGCGCGGAATATGAGGACCTGTTTCAAGCCGGATGCATCGGCCTTTTGAAGGCGGTGCGCAGCTTCGACCTCTCCATGGGCACAGCCTTCTCCACTTACGCCGTGCCCGTTATACTCGGCGAGATAAAGCGCCATCTCAGGGACAACGGCCCAGTCAAGGTGGGCCGCACGTTAAAGGAGCTTGCCATAAAGATACAGCGGACGCGCGAACGCTTTATCGCCGAGCACGGGTGCGAGCCCACCGCGTCGCAGCTGTCGGTGGCGCTGTCGGTCAGCGTGGAGGATATCGTAATGGCCATGGACGCCAACAGCTATCCGCTTTCGCTGGACACCGCGATAGGCGACGACGACGGCGACAAGGAGATAACCCTCTACGACGCCGTGGGCGACTGCGGCATGGAGATGCGCATAGACCGCATCGCTCTTAACGAGGCCATGTCGACGCTCGACGCGCCCGACAGGCGGCTGATAGTGCTGCGGTATTATCAGGGCAAGACCCAGAACGAAACGGCAAAGCTTTTAGGCATGACGCAGGTGCAGGTATCCCGCCGGGAAAAAAAGGTGCTGGAGCGCTTGCGGACCAAGCTCTGCTGATACGGTTTTCAAAAGCTGCGCGCAAAGGCATATTTTACCCATAAAACGACAGATTAGCGCTTTTGTATTGTATTTTTTTTCGACTTTTGCTATAATGTAGCTGGTTACAGACTACAGAGATAGGATGTGTCGCCAATGCCGGGGGAAAAATATTTTCGAAGCGCGGTAATGGGTTATCAGAAGGAGGATGTTCTCTCCTACATAGAGCAGCAGAACAACGCCTTAAGCGAGATGCGCCAGTCTTTGGACGCGTCCCTTAAGGCCGCGGCCAAGGCGGAAAACGACAGGCTTCGTCAGATAGAGGAGCTCTCCGGTAAAATTAGCGAGCTGACGGAGGAGATTAACCGGCTGAAAGCCGAGAACCAGAGCCTGGCTGGCGAGCTTGCCGAGGCGAGGCTTCGGGAGCAGACCTTAGAGGGACAGCTCGTGGTGGCCGAAAATATAGCGGCTCAGAAATCGGCGGAGATTGAGGAAAGCCAGCGCCGTCACGCGCTGGAGCTTTCCGAGCGCGACCGCAGCGAGCAGGAGAAGCTTTCGCAGCTAAAGCAGAAGCTTGAAGGTCTGGAGGCCCAGCACCAGCAGCAGATAGAGGAGGTGCGCCGGGAATACGAGGCGCGCATCAACAGCCTGACCGACGAGATAGTGGCCGTGCGCGGCGATTTGAGCCGTTCGCGCGCCCAGCTTGACGAGGCAAGCCAGCGGCAGTCGGGCGCTTCTCTGGCGCTTAAGCGCATAAATGAATTAAACGCCCAGCTCGGCGACAAAGCGTCGGCGCTCGCGTCGGCCGGAGACAGCGCGGCGGAGGCTGTGGAAAGGCTCGCCGACGCGCTCTCCGTCCTTTCGGAAGCCGTGCGCGGCGTGCGCGAAAACGCCGAGGCTATTTTGGCTGTTGACATGCCGAAGGACGACGACCGATGAATTTTACCGCGCGCCGGATTGATACGAGGGATATCGCTAAGGCGGCGCCAAAGCTTCGCGCCGGCGACCGGGTTTTGCTTTCGGGCGCCGTTTACACCGCGCGGGACGCGGCGCACAAGCGCTTTGAGGCCCTTCTTGACGACGGTAAGCCCTTGCCCATACCGATAGCCGGGTCGGTCATCTATTACGCCGGGCCGACACAGGCGCCGGAGGGCCTTGTCATAGGCTCCTGCGGGCCGACGACCTCCTCGCGCATGGACCCGTACACGCCCCGTCTTCTGTCCTTGGGCCTCTGCGGCATGATAGGCAAGGGCGCGCGCAGCCCTAAGGTAGTAGACGCCATCGCCGCGTCGGGGGCCGTTTATTTTTGCGCCATCGGCGGTGCCGGCGCCCTTTACGCCCGCTGTGTGCGTAAGTGCGACGTGGTGGCCTTCGAGGATTTGGGCTGCGAATCGGTCAAGCGCCTGGTGGTCGAGGACTTTCCCGTTATCGTGGCATGCGACGCCGCCGGCGGCGACCTGTACAGGCGCTGAGAAGACCCGATTTTAAGTGGAGAAAAATCCGGACGCTTGAGCGTCCGGATTTTGCGTGGCCTTTATTTTCCCCGGGCCTCGTAAGTGGTGTGCAGATACTCGTGGGCGAGGTGGCTTCCGGGGCTGCCGAAGAAGTCTTTGTATATCTCCTTGATGAAGGGGTTTTCGTGGGATTTGCGCACCGGCAGATTTTTGTCGGCCTCGTACAGGGCTTTGCCGCGCACTTCGCGAAGGTCTATCGAATACCTCACGCTGTCGGGCTGGGTGGGCTGTCCGCCGCCGTTGACACAGCCGCCCGGGCAGGCCATTATCTCGACGAAATGATAATCCTTTTCGCCGCTTTTAATCATGTCAAGCAGCTTGCGGGCGTTGGCCAGCCCGCTGGCGACGGCGACGTTGACGGTTTTGCCGCCGATGTCGTAGGAAGCCTCCTTGATGCCCTCGGTGCCGCGGACCTCGCTAAATTCAAGCTTCTCGAGGGGCTTTTTGTTGACAATCTCCGCGACGGTGCGAAGGGCCGCCTCCATGACGCCGCCCGTAGCGCCGAAGATGGCGCCCGCGCCGCTGCCAAGTCCGAAGGGCGTGTCAAATTCCTGGTCCTCCAGGTTGACAAAGTCGATGCCTGAGATTTTGATCATGCGCGCGAGCTCGCGGGTGGTGAGGGAGACGTCGACGTCGGGCACCCCAGCCGCCGCCTGGTTCTCGCGCTTGGCCTCAAACTTTTTCGCCGTGCAGGGCATTATGCCTACCACGAAAATATCGGAGGGCTTAACGCCCAGCTTCTTGGCGTAATAGGTCTTGGCGACCGCGCCGAACATCTGCTGCGGCGATTTGCAGGAGGATACGTTCTTTAGCATATCGGGGTAGTAGTGCTCGCAGTATTTGACCCAGCCGGGGCTGCAGGAGGTGATGAGGGGCAGGGGCCCGCCCTTCTCAAGACGCTCCAAAAGCTCGGTTCCCTCCTCCATGATGGTCAGGTCGGCGGTGAAATTGACGTCGAACACCTTGTCGAAGCCGAGGCGGCGCAGGGCCGTGACCATTTTGCCCGTCACGTTGGCGCCGAGCGGCATGCCGAAGGGCTCGCCCAGCGTGACGCGGATGGAGGGGGCCACGCCGGCAATGACGATCTTATTCTCGTCCTGCAGGGCTTTGAATACCTCGTCGGTATCGTCGCGCTCGCGCAGCGCGCCGGTGGGGCAGGCTACGATGCACTGTCCGCAGCCGACGCATGTCATATCTGCAATATCGCTTTCGAAGGCGCAGCCGATATGGGTCTTGAAGCCGCGGCTGTTGGCGCCGATGACGGCTACGTCCTGATTGGCGCGGCAGACAGCCTCGCAGCGGCGGCACAGGATGCACTTGTTGTTGTCGCGCACAAGGCAAAGAGAGCTCGAATCCTGCTCGTAATCCTCTCTCTCGCCCTTATAGCGGTCCTCGTCCACGCCGTATTCCTTGCACAGGCGCTGCAGCTCGCAGGTCTGGTTGCGGACGCACGACAGGCACTTCTTGTCATGGGTAGACAGGATCAGCTCGAGGGTGTTCTTTCTCGATTTGATGACCTCCGGGCTGTGGGTCAGCACCTCCATGCCTTCCGACACGGGGTAGACGCAGGAGGCCATAAGGCTGCGCGCGCCCTTTATCTGCACCACGCAGACGCGGCATGCGCCGATTTCATTGATGTCTTTGAGGTAGCACAGGGTAGGGATGCTTACGCCGGCCTTCTTTGCCGCCTCGAGAACGGTGGTGCCCTCCGGCACGGTTACGGGGATGCCGTTTATCTTAAGATTGACCATTCGGTTGCACTCCTCTCATTTACAAGGCTCCGTCAGAGCCAAGCGTTGACGGCTGCGAGGCTAAACGATCTCAATAGCCTTGAACCTGCATTTTTCCTTGCAGACGCCGCATTTGATGCACTTTTCTTGGTCGATGACATGGGGCTTCTTGAGCTCGCCCGAGATGGCGCCGACAGGGCAGTTTTTGGCGCACAAGGTGCAGCCTACGCATTTGTCGGTTATGACGCGGTACTGCAGCAGGTCCTTGCAGACGCCGGCCGGGCATTTCTTTTCCTTGATATGGGCTTCGTATTCGTCGCGGAAATAGCGCAGGGTGCTGAGCACCGGGTTGGGCGCGGTCTGCCCCAGGCCGCAAAGCGACGAGCTCTTGATGTGATTGCAAAGTTCCTCGAGCTTGTCAAGGTCCTCCATGCTGGCCTTGCCCTTGGTGATGAGGTCCAGGAGCTCGTACATGCGCTTGGTGCCTATGCGGCAGGGCGCGCATTTGCCGCAGGACTCGTCCACGGTAAAGCCCAAAAAGTATTTGGCGATGTCGACCATGCAGGTGTCCTCATCCATGACGACGAGTCCGCCCGAGCCCATCATGGAGCCGATGGCCGCGAGGGATTCGTAATCTATCTTGGTGTCGACAAGCGACGCCGGGATGCATCCGCCGGAGGGACCGCCGGTCTGCGCCGCCTTGAATTTTTTGCCGTCGGGCACGCCGCCGCCGATATCCTCGATAATCTCGCGCAGGGTGGTGCCCATCGGCACCTCGACAAGGCCGGTATTGGTGATGTCCCCGCCCAGCGCGAACACCTTGGTGCCCTTGGATTTTTCGGTGCCCATGGAGGCGAACCACTCGGCGCCCTTAAGGATGATGACCGGTACGTTTGCGTAGGTCTCCACGTTGTTCAGCAGCGTGGGCTTGCCGAAAAGGCCCTTCACGGCCGGGAAAGGCGGACGCGGGCGCGGCTCGCCGCGGTTGCCCTCGATGCTCGTCATAAGCGCGGTTTCCTCGCCGCAGACGAACGCGCCGGCGCCCAGACGGATTTCAAGGTCAAACGAAAAATCGGTGCCGAATATATTCTTGCCCAGAAGGCCGTATTCCTTCGCCTGGTCAATGGCTATCTGAAGGCGGCGGACGGCGATGGGATATTCGGCGCGGACATAGACATAGCCCTGGTCGGCGCCTACGGCGTATCCGGCGATGGCCATTGCCTCGACGATGGAATGGGGGTCGCCCTCGAGCACCGAACGGTCCATGAACGCGCCGGGGTCGCCTTCGTCGGCGTTGCAGCAGACGAATTTCTTGTCGCTTTGCGAGCGGGCCGTGAACTCCCACTTAATGCCGGTGGGAAAGCCAGCGCCGCCGCGGCCGCGCAGCCCGGAAGCCTTGAGGGTGTCTATAACGTCCTGCGGCTTCATCTTGGTAAGAACCTTGCCCAGGGCGGCGTAGCCGTCGAAGGCGATGTACTCGTCGATGTTTTCCGGGTCTATGATTCCGCAGTTGCGGAGGGCGACGCGCTGCTGCTTTTTATAAAAGCGGGTGTCGTTCAAGGAATTGACGGCGTTGGGGTCGCCTGCCTCGCGGTAGAGCAGACGCTTAACAATCCTGCCCTTCAGGATATGCTCCTCGACGATTTCCTTAACGTCGTCGATCTTGACGGCGCTGTAGAAGCTGCCTTCGGGGTACACGACGACGATGGGGCCGAGGGCGCACAAGCCGAAGCAGCCCGTCATAACTACCTTGACCTCTTTGTCGAGACCGTTTACCTCGAGCTGCCTGTTAAACTCGTCGATGATATCATTTGATCTGGAGGAGGTACAGCCTGTGCCTCCGCAGACGAGTATATGTGCTCTGTACATAGCTTGACTCTCCTCCTTACTATTCCGCCGCGCCGATGGTGTATTCCGACACGACCTGGCGGTTGACAAGGTGCTCCGCGACGATTCGGGGGACCATTTCCGGACTTACCTTTACATACGTGACCTTGTCCTTGCCTTTTTCAGTGACCTCCACGATGGGCTCCAAGCGGCATACGCCTATGCAGCCCGTCTGGGCGACGATAACGTTTTTAAGGTTGCGCTTTGAGATCTCCTCCAGAAAGGCTGCGAGCACGGGCCGGGCGCCCGCCGCGATGCCGCAGGTGGCCATGCCCACCACGACGCGGATTTTATCGTCGCCTCCTTCGCGGATGTTCACCTGGCTTTTCATCTTTTCTTTAATGGCTTTAAGCTCTTCTAAGCTTTTCATCACAGGTCCTCCTTAATCTAAAACAAGGATCTCTTTTCGGATAAGCTCCTTGAGGCACTGCAGCACGCCGGCGTCTTGAAGGCTTATGTCGGGGCCGAGAACCCGGCGCACCTCTGACGTGGAATAATCGAAGCTTTTGCCGTCGGCCTTTAGGGAAAAGGTGAGCTCGGCGCCGGCGGCGTCGCATTGGGAAGTGAGCGTTACGAGACTTTCCGCAAGGTCTCCGACCGGCATACGGTCTATACTGGAGAGCCCGAATACCGCCGTAACCTCGGTGCCCGCGCCTTTTTTCGACGCGATTTTGAAGCTCCCGCCGCTAAGCTCCGCGGACAAGCGGACAAATGGCAGTCCGAGTCCCGTTTTGCGCGTTTTGCGCGTGGTCGTAAACGGGTCGGTGACGCGCTCCAGAAACTCTTCGTCCATTCCGCAGCCGTCGTCCTTAATGCGCAAGGTAAGGGTGTCGGCTTTGCGGTCTGCCCAAAGAAAGACGGCGATGTTCGCCGCGCCGGCGGACAGTGAATTTTGCGCAAGGTCGAGCATATGCAGCGAGATCTCTCTTAACATGCCCTGACCGCCGTCCTTTCATAATAAGCGGGCGAAACCGCCGCGTATCAGGCTTTTTTGGAACGGTATTTCTCAAGAATGCCATCTACGTCGTCGGGGGAAAGCTTGCCGTAAACGTCGTCGTTGACCGTCATGACAGGGGCAAGCCCGCAGCAGCCGAGGCAGCGCGTGGCGTCCAGAGAGAACAGCCCGTCGGGCGTGCACTGGCCGGAGTCGATGCCCAGCTTGATGCGCAGACGCTCGAGGATATCGCCGCTTCCCTTGACATAGCATGCCGTCCCCAGGCAGACGCTTATTTTGTACTGTCCCTTCGGGTAAAGGGAAAACTGCGAGTAAAAGGTCACAATGCCATAGATTTTCTCAAAGGGTATGTCGAGCTTGTCGGCGATGTACTTCTGCACCTCGGCGGGGAGGTATCCGTAGATGTCCTGAGCGCCCTGCAGAATAGGCATCAGCGGGCCGTCTTTGTCCTTCCATTTGGCGATGACTTCGTCAAGCTTTCGCTCCTGCTCACGGGTTCCTTTGAAAGGGACCGCCGCGGGCTTTTTCGTGCTCATTACCTTGGCCTCCTTGTAGTAGATGGCGCCGCTTGCGCCTTTGGTTATGCAGATGCGCGTTACAATTACTGGAAAACAGCTGATTCAAAGGATAAATTGTTAAATTTATAACAATTTATAACCCGTTAAAATTATAACAAAATTCCATGACAATTACCACACATTTTGAAATTTTTCTTGCATAAAGATTAATAGCGTTAGCGCTGATTTTTTATGCATTTTACTATGGCTGCAGCAGAAAGCTCGGGAATCTCCATAAAATGCTCTCGTTCCGCTATCTGCCACAGGCTGTGGGCGTCGGAGCTGCGCAGCAGCTTGAGCCACGGATAGCGAGCGCGCCACTCCGGCTCGCCGGCTGCAGCCGAAAGCTCGGCCGACATGATTTCCATGCTCCTTTCCACGCCGCCCAGAATACTGACGGCGCCGTGGCTCTCGCGGTCGACGTGGGCGAAGAATACCGCGCCGCCGTAACGCGCGGCCAATCCTGGCGCTTCGTACAGGCCTATCCGTGTGGCCGTCGACAGCAGCAGCTTCTCCTCGCCGGTGATATGGCCGTATTTGTCGGCAATTAATTGTCTACCAAATACTTCCACACGGTTGACGACGGGAATCCGCCTTTTTTCGACTTCTTGCCCGAAAGCCTCGGCTGCGCCGATATCCTCGAAAAGGCACACGACATGCACCTCCTCGGAGGTCTCGAGCTCCATTCCGGGCAGCACTAAAAGCCCGCGCTCGCGGCCGAATTCCACGGCGGCCCGCGCGTTGCGCACGCTGTTGTGGTCGGTTACGGCGATGACTTGTAGCCCGTTGACCAGAGCCATGTTTACAATGTCGCAGGGCAGCATGTCGTCGTCGGCGCAGGGGGAGAGCGCGCTGTGAATATGAAGGTCGTAATAGACTTTCATGGCGTATCCTCCGCCTTTTTGTAAAGACGGCGGCGGGCCGGTAAAGGCACATCGCCGCGCTGCTTTTCAGTCGGCGTTATATGCGCCGGGGACAAAGGGCCATATACGTCCGGCCTGCGCCGCGAGGGTGTACGCGTCCTTTGGCGAGCGCAGTATGCAGACGCCGTTTGCGGCGGCACGCTCTCTCAGCGCGGCGTCGGGCTCGACGCCTTCGCAGAGAATGACGCATGCGGCCTCACACATCACCGCCACGGCGGCGACATTGACGTTGTTCATGACCGTCAGCCAGGCCGAGCCGGGTCTGGCGCGTCCCATGACCCAGCTTAAAAGGTCGCCGCAGTAAAAGCTCTTGACCTTACGCACAAGAAAGGGCACGCCGTCGGCCGGAGAAAGGGAAAGCGCGCGCTCAAGGTCAAGCGTGGTCATTCCTTTTTGTCCTCCTTAGCGGTCTTTGCGGCAGGGTTGCGGAACGGGGCGGGGATAAGGTTGGAGAAGGCGGCGTTTTCGCCGACCAGCTTCATAATCTGCTCTTTGTATAGGAGCACGCAGTCGTTTTCGCCGGCGATGCCGCGGACCACGTCCTCGGCGAAAGCGCGGCAGGAGGGGGCGCCGCAGGAGCCGCAGTCCAGCCCCGGGAGGCTTTGGGTTATATCCTCTATGCGCCGCATTTTTAAAAGGGCGGCGTCCATGTCCTCGTCGAGTATCATGACGGGCGCGTATTCGAGCGGCTTGTCCCAGTAATACTCGCTGCGGTCCTCCTCGTCGGAGCCGGGCAGCCGGTTTTGCGAAACCGGCATGTATTTTCGAAGCGACAAAATCCTCGCCTTGGCGACAAACGGGTTTTCTACGTTCAAAACGCCGCCCACGCAGCCGCCCACACAGGCGTTAAGCTCGATGAAGCCGATATGCCCGAGCTTGTCGTCCTCCACCTCCTCGAGCACCTTTATGACGTTCTCTATGCCGTCGGCCGCGAGGTATTTTTCGTCCAAAAGGCCGGCCGACTCGCCGCCGCTGCTGGCCCAGCCTATGCCAAGGATGCCGGAGGTGCACAGCGGCTCGGGCCTTTCAATGCGCTTTATCTCCTTGATAAGCTTGAGGTAGATGTCGCCCGAGGACAGCACGCCGTCGATATCCGACCGGCTGTGGCCGATGGGCGAGCGCGCGGCCGTCACCTTGGCGGGACAGGGCGATATGAAGAAAACGCCTATGTCGGCAGGCGAAAGCCCGGTCTTTGCGGCAGCTTTGGCGCGGGCGCGCCTGGCGGAGAGGTCGACGGGCGCCAGCACCGGCAGCACGTTGCCGCAAAGCGACGGGAAGCGCACCCGTATAAGCCGCACGACGGCCGGGCACGCCGAGCTTATGACCGGGCGCGGGAGGCTGCCGTTTCGCAGCACCTCACGGGTGAGCTGGGATATGATCTCGGCCGAGGCCGCGACCTCGTACACCTCGTTAAAGCCGATGCGCAAAAGAGCGGTGAGCACATAGTTGACGTCTTCCAGGTGGTTGAACTGGCCGTAAAAGGACGGGGACGGCAGGGCTACGTTGTATTTGAACCGCCCAAGCTCGTCAAGGGAATCTGTGTAGGCCTTCTTGGCGCGATGGGGGCAAAGGCGGATGCATTCCCCGCAGTCGATGCAGCGCTCCGCGATTATCTTGGCCTTGCCGCCGCGCACGCGGATAGCCTCGGTGGGGCAGCGCTTCATGCAGTTTATGCAGCCCCTGCACTTATCCTCGTCAAGCGTCACCGAATGGAATGTGCTGTCCATGTCCCTCCTCCTTTCCTGCGGCTTTGTTGCCGCCTCAAAGGTTAACGCACGGTTGAGTAGACCGCAAGCTTAGAATAAAAGCCGAAAGAAGGTCACGCCTCGCGGTTAAAGACGGTCGCACGGACGGTCGTGCCCTCTCCGGGACGGGTGTCGATTGAAAGCTCGTCGGCATACTTTTTCATGTTGGGAAGCCCCATGCCCGCGCCAAACCCCAATAAACGCACGCTGTCGGGCGCGGTGGTATAGCCCTCGCGCATAGCGAGCTCCACATCGGGTATGCCCGGCCCGCGGTCGGTGAGGGTGATGCGTACGGCGTCGCGGGATATCTCGACGTCGGCCTCGCCCCCGCCGGCGTGGATGACCATATTGAGCTCGCCCTCATACATGGCGATGGCGGCGTTGCGTATGACGTCCGACGGATATCCGAGCTGCTTTAAGGCGCGCTTCATGTCGGCCGACGCTTCCCCCGCCGAAAGGAGGTCGCCGCCGTTTATGGTATAATGGAGTCTGACGGGTTCCGTAGTCATTCGGAGCGCCCGGCTTCCTTAAGCCCGTGCTCGTAGAGTATGCCGGAGGCGTTATACATGCGGTAGGGGCTGGCAAGCACCACTATGTCCTTTTCACGCGCCATGGCGACTACGCTCTCGTCGGGCATTTTGCCGCGTACAAACACGATGCAGCGCATATCCATCATTTCTGCGGTGCGCACCACCTGGGGGTTGACAAGGCCGGTAAGGAGCACCGACTGCTCCTTTACAAAGGCAAGGACGTCGCTCATCATATCGCAGGCGCAGGCCGAATACACCTCCATGTCGCGCTTGTCCTCGCCGCAAAGGAGCTTGGCGTCCAAAAGCGTCTCTATTTCGCGGATTTTCACATATATCATCCTTTCGGAAGGGGTCGTGGAGCCTTGCCCGTGGCAGGCTTTACACAATCATTATAACACATGCGGCTAAATTAGACAATGGACTTGTTAATTTTGTAACAAATATTTTTCAAATGAAAAAATTGCCCCTACGTCCGATTGACGAACGCGTAAAATGTATATATAATGGTATTCAGGTCGACTGCGCCGGGCGCGTTCGGCCGTGCCCAACCGGGCTTTGCTTTCCTGTGCCGGTCAATATTATTGTGGAGGTAGACCGTATGAAAAGGGTGTATAATTTTTCGGCAGGGCCCTCCGTGCTGCCCGAACCTGTACTCAGAAGGGCTGCGGACGAAATGCTCTGCCACGGCGAATCCGGGATGTCTGTCATGGAGATGAGCCACCGCTCCAAATCCTTCGAGGCGATAATCAGGCGCACCGAGGAGCTTTTACGGGAGCTTATGTCCATTCCGGACAGTTACAAGGTGCTGTTTTTGCAGGGCGGCGCCTCCTCCCAGTTCGCCATGGTCCCGTTAAACCTCATGAAACGCGGCAAGGCCGATTACCTCATCACCGGCCAGTGGGCCAAAAAGGCTTACCAGGAGGGGTCGCGCTTCGGGCAGTGCCGCGCCGTCGCTTCCTCGGCCGACAAAACCTTCTCGTACATCCCCGAGCTTAAAGGGCTTAGCTTTGACCCCGAGGCCGATTACGTGCATATATGCTCCAACAACACCATCTACGGCACGCGCTACTGCGAGCTGCCCGACACGGGCGGCCTGCCGCTCGTGGCCGACATGTCCTCGTGCATACTCTCCGAAACGGTGGACGTTTCCAGATACGGTCTTATATACGCCGGCGCGCAGAAGAACATGGGCCCCGCCGGGCTTACGGTGGTCATTATCCGCGAGGACCTTTTAGGCTTCTCCCGCGAGGGCACGCCCACCATGTTCCGCTACGATATCCACGCCGAAAACGGCTCCATGTACAACACCCCGCCCACCTATGCCATATATATGTGCATGCTTGTGCTGGAGTGGCTGAAGTCGTTGGGCGGGATTCCGGCCATTGAGCGCATCAACCGCGAGAAGGCCGCCATGCTCTATGATTATCTGGACGGCTCCTCGCTCTTTAAGCCCACCGTCTTCGGAAAGGACCGCTCGTTCATGAACATCCCGTTCGTCACGGGCGACGAGGAGCTGGACGCCGCCTTTGTGAAGGAGGCCGCGGCGAGGGGCTTTGTCAACATCAAGGGCCACCGCTCGGTGGGCGGTATGCGCGCCTCCCTCTACAACGCCATGCCCGTCGAGGGCGTAAAGGCGCTCATAGAATTCATGAAGGATTTTGAAGAGGCTCACCGGTAATCCGTAATTTTCATATTATCGTTAGGAGTGGCGGTCGTGTTTAAAATAGAGCTGAAAAACAATATATCCCAAAAGGGTTTAAGCCGTCTTGACCCGGCGCTTTTTTCGTTCGGCGAGGGGCTGGACGAGCCCGACGGCATTTTAGTGCGTTCCGCATCTCTGCATGAAATGGCCTTCCCGCCTTCCCTCAAGGCCATCGCGCGGGCGGGCGCGGGAGTCAACAACATCCCGGTGGAGGAATGCTCCAAGGCCGGCATCGTGGTGTTCAATACGCCGGGCGCCAACGCCAACGCCGTCAAGGAGCTGTGCATAGCCGCGCTTTATCTCTCGTCGCGCGATATAACGGGGGGGATCGCCTGGGCGAAGGGGCTTGTAGACACCGCCGAGGCCACGGTTGAGCAGCAGGTTGAAAAGGGGAAAAGCCGCTTCGCGGGGCCGGAAATTGCGGGCAAGACCTTAGGCGTAATCGGCCTGGGGGCCATAGGCGTGCAGGTGGCCAACGCCGCCGTCAACCTCGATATGCATGTCAAGGGCTTCGACCCGTATATCTCGGTGGACGCGGCCTGGGGGCTCTCCCGCGCCGTACAGCGCGCGGCCAGCCTGCAGGATATTTTCGCGACGTCCGACTATATCACCGTGCATGTCCCGCTCACGCCCGAAACACGCGGCATGATAAACGCCGAGACAATCGCGCAGATGAAGGACGGGGTGCGCATCCTTAATTTTGCGCGGGGCGGCCTTGTAAAGGACGAGGATATGAGCCAGGCACTCGCTTCGGGCAAGGTGGCGTGCTATATCACCGATTTCCCCAACAGCAAGGTGCTGAAGATGCCGCGCGCCGTAGCCATCCCGCATTTAGGCGCGTCCACTCCAGAATCGGAGGAAAACTGCGCCGTTATGGCGGCTGAGGAGATGGCGAACTACCTATTAAACGGCAATATCCGCAACTCCGTCAATTTCCCCGATGTCGAGCTGCCCAGAATAGGCGGCGCGCGCCTGTGCGTGATCCATCACAACATCCCCAATATACTCTCGAAGGTTTCCACCGCGCTGGGAGAAAAGGATATAAATATCGAAAATATGCTAAACAGGTCAAAGGGCCAGTACGCTTACACCCTCGTGGATACCGACAGCGTCCCGCCCTCCGTTCCGCCCTACCTCGAAAGCATACCGGGTATCGTGCGCGTGCGCCTTTTGACCTGAACGCGCGAATTATCCGCGTGCGGCGCCGTACTTGTCAAACGGCCCCCGTCCCGTCTTAATATAATTTTGAGCGGGACGGGGTTTTGTATTTTGCGCATTATGCCGTTTTAACCGACAGACGCATTTTAACATGCCGGGGGCGTTTTAAGCGGTCGAAAAAGCTGTTTTCGGGCAATATCAAATTTAAAAATGTCGAAATAAATGTAGAATTGTAAGGCTATTTTCTGATTATGTGCGTTTGATTTGTCGAATTAGCGTAAAAATGTTGCAAAAAAAAGATAATTGTGGTATTATTCTTCATGGCTGCAATGCTAAGACATTAGCGGCGCGCGCTGTAATTTATCCGGTAATGCTTTAAAGGGTCTGGCTGCTTTATGCAATCGGCCCGAAATGGTGTGGATTTTTAAGGGGATTGTCGGATGGATGGGAAAAGATACGCCTCGATGTTGAAAAAAAACGCTGCGCTTTCCGGCTCGACTCTTCTCTTTGTTTTCCGTATGGCCGCCGTAGCGGGGGCAGAGGGCGAGCCCTATAAGCCCGACGCTGGCGTTGACCTTACGAGGGTCGTCTACGCCGGGGCGGCTTTGCTGGTTTTACTGCTTGCTGCGGTGGCCGCGCTTACGCTGAGCCGCTTTTTTCTCAAAAAAAAGACAAGGTATCTTAGTCGGCTCTGGAAAACGTTCATCGACGCTTCAGACAGCCTTGTCTATTTAAAGGACGAAAAGCTCGGTTATGTGTTCGTCAACCGCGCGTTTGAGGAGTTTTACGGGAAAAAGGCCAGCGAGATATACGGCAAAAACGATTTCGAGCTTTCCGCGGAACAGTTCGCCAGCAAAAAACGGCATACCGACCTTGAGGCCCTGCAAAAAAATGAGCTTGTCCGAGACGATGTGGAGTGGGACGGACGGGTGTACAGGACGGTAAAGTTCCCTGTCGAAATGGAAAACGGAAGGGTCGGTATAGGGGCCTATATCAGCGATATCACCCGCCAGAGCATTGACGACAAAAGGCAGGAAAAGGATTTGCAGCGCAATAAAATACTCGCCGAGGCGTTTGCCAGAAGCTTCGATAGCAGGCAGGCGCTGCTCGACTATGTGCTCCACCAGTCTTTAGGGCTTACGGAAAGCCGGCTCGGATACGTTTATCTGTACGACGAACGGCAGCGCGCCTTCACGCTGGTTTCGCAGACAAAGGGCGTGCGGGTCTCGCGCGGCCCGGAGAGCGAAGGTATTGTCTGTCCGCTGGATTCGGCCGGGCTTTTGGGGGAGGCTGTGAAGCAGCGCGGGTCAATAATCTGTAACGATTACAAGCGGCATAACTCGTTAAAAAAGAACTATCCGCTCGGCCATGCCGAGATAGAGCGGTTTATGGCAATCCCGGTGATGATGGACGGGAGGATTGCGGCCGTCGTCGGCCTTGCCAACAAGCAAAGCGATTATGACGAAAACGATGTGTCGGAAATGTCGCTTTTGATGAGCTGCGTCTGGAACGCCGTGGAGAGAAGGCTTGCGCAGGAAAGGCTGTCGTATGAGCGCAACCGGTATCTGCAGACCTTGATGTCGATAGGCGAGGGCATAATCGTGGCAGACCCGGACGGGCGGATAGAGATGATTAACCATATTGCCGAAAGGCTTACGGGCTGGTCCTCGTCCACGGCGATAGGCAAGCACTACCGCGAGGTGTTTACCTTCTCCGTCACCGGCACGGGATACGAGAAAAAAGACTCGGTCAAGGGCGCGTTCAGGCCCGACAGCATATATGAGGTTCCGGCGTATGCCGTGCTGGTCTCAAAAGACGGTAAGCGCTACCATATCGAAAGCAGCGTGTCGCCGATAAAGGACGAGAACGGGCGGACGGCCGGCGCGGCTCTCGTTTTCCGGGATGTCACCGAAAAGAGGGAGCAAAGCGAAAAGATAGAGTTTTTAAGCTTTCACGATAGCCTTACGGGGCTTTACAACAGGAGGTTTTTCGAGGAGGAACTCCGCCGTATCGACATGGCCGAAAGCCTTCCGCTTTGCATAGTCATGGGCGACGTCAACAGCCTCAAGCTCACCAACGACATATTCGGCCATATATGCGGCGACAGGCTCCTTGAAAAGGCGGGTGAAGTGCTGCGCCGCGCCTGCCGCGAGGGCGATATCATAGCGCGGTGGGGCGGTGACGAATTCGTCATCCTGCTTCCCAAAACCGGGCTTGACACCGCCGAAGGCATCATGGCGAGGATAAAGGATGATTTCGCGAAGGAGAAAATAAGGGCTATTCAGGGCAGCATTTCCATGGGAGCGGAAATGATGGTCAGTCCCGACGAAAACATACTGGATATGCTTGACAGGGCCGAGGAAAAGATGTATCTCGCCAAAACACTTGAGCGTCATGAGGTCAGGAGCGGAGCCATAGACTCCATACTCGACACGCTTTATGCCGCAAATCCGAGAGAAAAGGAGCATTCTGTGCGCGTGAGCGAACTGTGCTGGGCTATGGGCAAGGCGTTGAAGCTTTCCGATACGGAGGTAAAAAAGTTGTCCGACGCGGGATATCTTCATGATATAGGAAAGATTGTCCTCGACCCCAAGCTCCTCAAAAAGAACATACGGAAAACTGACAAGGAATGGGAGCTTATCAAAAAGCACCCCATAATAGGATACAGGATACTTAATACGTTTGACCACACGCTGGATTTATCGGAAATTGTGCTGGCGCATCAGGAGCGCTGGGACGGCTCGGGCTATCCCAAGGGGCTTAAGGGGGAGGAGATACCGCGGCTCTCCCGCATAATTGCGATTGCCGAGAGTTACGAGCGCAGGCTGGCCGGCGCCGACAACGCCCCGCCCATGAGCAAAGAACAGGCGCTTGAAGCCATTCGCGAGGGCGCCGGAAAGCACTTTGACCCGGAGCTTACGGAGGTATTCGTCAGGGTTGTCGAAGCGGG
>ENA-UOYA01001171-UOYA01001171.1-activated-sludge-metagenome-genome-assembly--contig:-NODE-1171-length-29320-cov-133.388450_pt1 | contig 29320 bp, 17 predicted proteins | sample MGYA00238163_ERZ764804 | MGnify/ENA primary metagenome ERZ764804 (study PRJEB28919, sample SAMN05720223) | activated sludge metagenome | isolation source: Anaerobic digester | place: Hong... | reverse complement strand
CAGTGCCGCTTGGGCATTCCCGCGCCACGTTCCGCCCCCGACCCATTTGCGGGTCGGGCTTTTATGCCGTTTTTACTTATACCGGCAACGTTCAACGTTTCCCGCCTTTACGAGCATAGCGGAGAATGCCTTTTCTCCCGTTAGGGCTGGAGAAAAGGTTAAAGGATAAGGTAGACTTGTCCGACTGTTGGTGAAACCCGATGCAGAGTTGGTGGATTCGCCAAAATTATTCCGTCTTCTAAGGGCTTTAAATTGTTGCTTGGGAAGAGGTTTCTTTATGCTTAATTATTACGAGGGGGCTCCTCCAGACAAATAGGGTTTGTAACTTTTTCGGGAAGCAGTGCAAATGTCAATGCTTCCATTATGTTGCCTACGTAGTGGAACTTAACCCCTTTAATGTAGTCGCTGTTTATCTCCAGAACGTCCTTTTTATTTTCGAAGGGGAGGATTATATCCATGATATTAGCCCTTTTGGCAGCCAGGATTTTTTCCTTTATGCCTCCAACTGGCAGCACCTTGCCACGAAGAGTAATCTCACCGGTCATGGCTATGCTGCTTTTAACCTTACGCTGGGTGAAGGCTGATGCCAGGGAGGTAACCATGGTTATTCCAGCAGATGGTCCATCCTTGGGAATGGCACCTTCGGGTACGTGAACATGCACATTCCACCTTTCAAAAATATCAGGGTTTATTCCCAGCAGGTTGGCATGAGCCTTTATGTACTCTAGTGCCAGAACGGCCGACTCCTTCATCACATCACCCAGATTTCCGGTAAGGGTAAGATTTCCTTTCCCCTTGCTAAGGCTTGTTTCTACAAAAAGGATTTCGCCACCGGTTTCGGTCCAGGCAAGTCCGGTTACTACTCCGGCCAACTCGTTTCCAATGGATGAGTCGCTGTTGTACCGCGGAACACCCAGAATAGACCTTACTTCCTTTATGGTTAAGCGGGGATTGTATGTTTCTTCAAACGCCACCTTTTTGGCAACGTTTCGCACAACCTTGGCAATTCTTTGGTTAAGGTTGCGTACGCCACTTTCTCGGGTGTAGTTTTTTATTATTTCCTCAATTGTTTTTTCGTTTAGCTGCAGCTGGGAGGAGTTGAGACCATGCTCGGTTATCTGGTTGGGAACCAGGTGGCGTTTGGCAATTTGAACCTTTTCCTCCATGCAGTAGCCGCTAACCTCAATCATTTCCATTCGGTCACGCAGGGCAGGACTTATGGTGGCTATGTTATTGGCAGTTGTGATGAACAGCACCTTGGATAGGTCGAATTCGACCTCAAGGAAGTTGTCGTGAAATGCGAAGTTCTGCTCCGGATCGAGCGCTTCCAAAAGGGCAGATGCGGGATCGCCATGAAAATCCTGTCCCACCTTGTCAATCTCATCAAGAATAATAACCGGATTGGATGAGTTAACCTTTTTAATGCTCTGTATTATCCTGCCCGGCATGGCTCCGATGTAGGTTTTACGATGCCCCCTAATTTCAGCCTCGTCGTGCATACCCCCAAGTGAAATGCGCACGTACTTTCTGCCTAGTGCTCGTGCAACCGATTTTCCAAGAGATGTTTTTCCAACTCCCGGAGGGCCATACAGGCAGAGTATTGGGGCTTTAAGGTCGCCCTTCAGCTTCAAAACGGCCAGGTGTTCAAGAATGCGCTCCTTAACCTGTTCGAGTCCAAAATGGTCCTCATCCAGAATTTCTCTGGCGTGCGCAAGGTCAAAGTTATCCTGAGTAAACTCGTTCCATGGCAGATCGAGGAGCAGCTCCACGTAGTTGAGCTGAACGGAGTACTCAGCAGCCATGGGGTTCATCCGGTTTAGCTTGCTGAGTTCCCGGTCGAAATGCTCGGCTATCTCCTTGCTCCATTTTTTCTGCTTTGCCCTTTCTTTCAGATCGTTTACTTCCTGTTCTGTGGGGTTGGCCCCAAGTTCCTCCTGCAGGGTTTTAATCTGCTGCTGTAGGAAGTACTCCCGTTGCTGCTGCTCAAGATCGAGCTTTACTTTCGACTGTATGTCCTGTTTTAACTCCAGCATTTGAACCTCGCGTGTAAGGTACTGGAGGAGCTGAGTGGCTCGCTCCTTTAGCATGGATTTTTCAAGTAGCTTTTGCTTTTCTTCAGGGCTGATGTCGCTGTTTGCGCTTACAAAGTTGACAAGTAGCTGATTGTCGTCCAGGTTTTTAATGGCAAAGGCTGCCTCTTGGGGTAGGGTGGGGGTGAGGTTAATGATCCGGATGGTTATATCGCGAATAGAGCTGGCAATTGCAGCAAAATCCTTGTCGCTTTCATCTGGGAGAATGTCTGCAAGCGTGCTTACCCTGGCCATAAAAAAGGGTTCTTCGCTGAGGTAGTTCTTAACTTCAAATCGGCAAATTCCCTTTAGTATTACCGAAAAATTCCTATCGGGCATTTCGAGCACTTTAATAACTTGGGCAACGGTTCCAATATGCCACAAATCTTCTGCAGTTGGGTCGGGAATTTTGGAGTCAACCTGGGCAACCACTCCAATCATCCTTTTACGCGGGGGTAGGCTTTTTATTAGTTTTAGCGATTTTTCCCTGCCAACCGTTATAGGCATAACAATACCCGGAAAGAGAACCGTATCGCGAAGCGCCATAATCGGCAAAACATCCGGAATATCAGCATCCTTGAGTTCGGGTGTACCATCGTCGGCGAGAATGGGTATAAAATTCACATTTGACTCGTTGGAGTCATCAATAAGAAGCTTGCTATAGAAATTTCTGCTATTTCTTTCCATACTGATACCTCAATGCCTAATGACAACATGTCATTATCTCGATTTATTTTTTCGAGTATTGATATGGGCAATACCTATGCCAAAAAGTTTTACATGGTTGCACTTAAAAGTTTCGGTACTGGCTTGTCAGGTCAAAAATTTTCTTTAGAATGTCGATGTCAGTTTGGGTTAGCTCCAAATTTCGACGCTGCATCATTAAACGGGCAGTTTCCAAAGCTTTTTCAGGTTGATGCGTTTTAAATCCACACGCCCCACCCCATGAGAAGCAGGGAATAAAATTTCGGGGAAATCCGCTGCCATAAATATTGGCGCAGACACCCACCACCGTTCCGGTGTTAAACATGGTGTTGATGCCACATTTGGAATGGTCGCCCATGAACAACCCGCAGAATTGAAGTCCGGTGCTGGTAAATGCGTTATCCGCATAACTCCAGAGTTTAACCTCTGCGTAGTTGTTTTTCAGGTTGGAGTTGTTGGTGTCGGCACCAATGTTACACCATTCGCCAATCACCGAGTTCCCCAGAAAGCCATCGTGGGCCTTGTTTGAGTAACCAAAAATTACGCTGTTGTTTATTTCACCTCCAACCTTACAGTGCGGTCCAATAGTGGTGGGGCCGTAAATTTTAGCACCCATCTTCACGGCGGAATGCTCGCCAAGCGAAAATGGACCCCTGATAAGGGCTCCCTCCATAACCTCGGCATCCGAGGCGATATATATGGGGCCGGCTTCGGCATTTAGAGTTGAGCATTCAACCCTTGCACCCTCCTCAATAAATATCCTGGATGGGTTAAGAGTCCGGTTACTTGACGAAATTGGTGCCGATTTTCTGTTTAATGTTAGCATGTCGAAGTCTCTGGTCAAGGCTTCACCGTTTAGCCGGAAAATATCCCAGAGATGTTTCACCTGAAGCACTTCGTTGGGGTAGGGAATTCTGACACGAAAATCCGACAGGGATGGTGTTTCGGCAGGTAGTTTATCCATTACACCTGCTAGCACAACATTTTCATGAACTAGCACTTCGCCTGCTTCTAATGACATTATGGCATTAACCAGCGCTTTATCCGGGCAAACACCCCCGTTTATCAAGCAAAGTCTTTCACCAGTGATGTTTGGTGGATACTTTTTCGAAAGGTAGCCTGTGGTAAGAAATGATGTTGAACTACCAAGGTAACGCTCCCATTTTTGGGTAATTGTTAGAATGCCAATTCGAATTTCTGAAACCGGCCGGGTAAACGTGAAGGGGAGAAGGGCTTCCCTTCTATCATCATCAAATAGGATAAAACCAGCTGCCATAACCTTAAATTTAAGACAAACGTAGTTAAAAAATCGGTCGCTTGTTAGAGGTTTTCTGGCTACTATGAATTTTACCAAGCTGCCGGTCTTGGCTGAACTGCTTGATTCCCCTAGTTGCTAATTTGTAAAACTTTTTTAGGCAGGACATGAAAGCTCTAAATTGGCAATTTTTAACATAATAGCTTAACTTGCACAATGTTTGTTGTTATGGTTGATTCAATATTTTTCCTGTGATGAAAAGGATACTATCCATTTTTACCGCTGTAATTCTCTTGAGTTCTGCTGTTTTTGCCCAGCAAAAAGTTATTCCCTTAAAGGGTAGTAAATCGGCCATAAGCGTTAAGCAGAGCACTCTTCAGCAGCTAAGGGTTTCGGTTAGTTTCAGCTCGCTTATATCAAAAGAAGTGGTAACGGAATCGGGCGAAAAGTATGTTAACCTGGCTATTCCAGATGGGTTTTCGACCGGACTTGTTGGCACTCCCAAACTGCCTGCCTACAAGAAGCTCATTCAAGTTCCACTAGGGGCCAAGCCAATAGTAAAGGTTCACAGTTTCAGCCATGTTGATATTGCGCTAGGTGATTACGGAATTAACCATCCTGTTATTCCCGTTCAGCCTCCTGTTCGTAAGGATCAGAATCTTGACTCATTAAAATTCATCATGAAGGCTGAGGTTTACCGTAAGAACGAGATGATAGAACCTCAGCTGGTTAAGGTTGATATGCTGGGAACCATGCGTGGAGTTCAGGTGGCAAGGCTTGAAGTGAACCCTGTGGCCTATAATCCGGTAACCGGTATGCTTAGAATATACAACGATATTGATGTTGAGGTTGACTTTGAGGGGGCTAGCCAGGCCAAGTTTGATGAAATGCTTGCCAAAACTTCTTCACCATACTTTGAGACATCCTACAGCTTTCTAATCAACGACCTTACCAAAAGTTCCTTTGACGATCATCCCGACTTGACCACCTATCCGGTTAAGATGCTAATTGTTTCGAACAGGATGTTTGAATCAACCCTTGTCCCCTTTGTTGAGTGGAAAACGAGGAAAGGGTTCAACGTTGAGGTGGCCTATACCGATGTCATTGGTAACACGGCCGAAGCAATCAAAACCTTCGTCCATAGTTCCTACACAAACGCTACTCCCGAAAACCCTGCACCAACATTTCTTATCCTTGTGGGCGACGTGGCCCAGGTTCCCGCCTCGGGCGTGGGTTCCGCCTCTTACAAGCAAACCGACCTTTACTATGCAAGCGTTGATGGCGACTACTTTCCCGAGATGTACTACGGGCGCATGTCGGCTAGTACAAATGTTCAGCTTCAGAATATTATAGATAAGATACTTTACTACGAGCAGTACGGGTTTGAGGATCCAACCTATCTTAATTCGGCCACCCTGATTGCCGGTGCCGATGCCACTTGGAATCCGAAGGTTGGTCAGCCAACCATAAAGTACGGAACCAAGTACTACTTCAATAATGCTCAGGGATACTCAAGCATTTACGAGTATGGCGTTTCTAACGATCCAAGTAATCCAGGTGCCCAACAGGATTACATCGGTTGCTATGGTTCCGATCAGGTTGCTGTGGGGTTTATTAACTACACCGCCCATTGCAGCGAGACCTCATGGGCCGATCCAACTCTTACATCTTCAACTGTTGAGGCAATGACCAATCTAAACAGGTACCCCCTGGCTGTTGGAAACTGCTGCCTATCAGGCGACTTTGCAACCGATGAGTGTATTGGCGAGAAATGGATTAGAGCTGCCGGTAAAGGAGCTGTTACCTACATTGGTTCTTCTCCCTCAACATATTGGTTTGAAGATTTCTACTGGTCTGTTGGTGCATTTCCCATGGTGGGCGAAAATGATGGGTATGTTCCTACCTTCGAGGAAACTACCCTTGGCGCCTACGATGCGCCCCATCATGGCAATTACGTTACTACCGGAGGAATGGTGTTTGCCGGTAACCTGGCCGTAACCGAGGTTGATGCCCAGGGATATCCACAGCAATCGAGTCCGCATTACTACTGGGAAGCATACAACATACTAGGTGATCCTTCACTTGTGCCTTACTTTACCGAAGCTAGCCCAAATGTAGTTTCGCATACCGATAGCTTTCCTATTGGGCTGTCTTTTTACACTGTCAGCGCACTTCCGGGTTCCTATGTTGCCATTTCAAAGGATGGTTTGCTACATGGCGCTGCCCTGGTTGACGCTTCAGGTGAGGTTGATGTCCCGGTTAATCCCGTTCTGGAGGGTGGCGATGTGGATATTGTGGTTACCCGACCACAAACCATTCCCTACATGGCGAGGATACCCGCTGCCGCTTTGGACGGGCCCTACATCACGCTTGACTTATACACCATTGAGGACGATAATGCCAAGGCTGATTTCGGTGAAAAGTTTACGATTGCCGTAACCTTAAAAAATGTTGGTGTTGACATCGCCAATACCGTATCGGCAAGGCTTTCAGGTGTAGATAGGTATGTTACGATAACGGATGGCGACTCGGTTTACTTTGGCGATATCCCTTCGGGTGAGACCGGAAATACTTCGACGGTAAACGCAGCGTTTGAGCTAGCCGTGGCCGACAGCATTCCCGATAGGTATGTGGCAACTTTTAACCTTGATGCTACCGACGGGACCAGCACGTGGCCATCTAAGCTGAGGATTACGGTGAATTCACCCAAGTTGTCGGTAAAAGATTTTACCCTAGTGGGCGATGACAACTCCAACGGCCAGCTCGACCCGGGAGAAAATGGGCAACTTAGGGTATTACTATCGAACCAGGGTCACGCCGATGCTGGTGATGCCCTGGTAATCCTCTCGGATGATTCTCCTTTCTTAAATATCAACAATCCTTCAAAAATCGTTTCGTTACCTCTCAATTCCGATTTACCGGTTGATTTCGACGTATCAGCCAGTTCAGGTACGTTTGTTGGAACCGAGGTTAACGCAACAGCCGTGGTTTCTAAGGGGGCTTACACTGCTGAGGGAAATTATCACTTCGGCATAGGCGATAAGCCCGAGGTGAGGATAGGCACTGGCAACTTGGCGGCAGAAGGAACCTATCCATTCGATAGCTACTACAAGGCAAACCGCAGCCAGATTCTTTTCAAAAAGGAAGAAATTGCCGCAAACCCTAAAACAATTAAGTCTATAGGATTTTACTTCATGCAGGTGGGGGCGATCAGCCCGTTTTCCAACCTTAAAATTAAGCTCTTAGAGACAGAGCTATCCTATTTGGGAGCTAGCTACGTAAATACCGATTCGGCTACTTTGGTGCTCAACGCTGCTAGCTACACGATGCCCGGCACGGCTGGATGGCATGTGTTCGACATTGAGGACTTTAGGTACACCGCTACCGGCAACCTGTTGGTGGAAATCAGCTTTGGGTTGAACTCTACGTGGGAGAATGATGCCTATGAGGTGGCGTGCACCAGCACGGACTTTACGTCGGTGGCCTACGGCTACGATGACTACCAGTCGTTGCCCGTCTTCGATGCCAACTCCAGCAGGAGGCCGAATATTTACCTCCAGTTTGGGCTTAGCGATTTTCCCAACCATAGCGTTTCGGGTTTAATTTTCAGCAACGACTTACCGGTTGCAATCCCGGGTGCCAATATCTCCATGCAGGGATTTCTAACCTACAACGCCACAACTAATGAGGACGGAAGATTCTCTATTGACAGCCTGCTTGTTGATAGCTACGTTCTAAATGTGTCTGGTAAGGGTTTTGTAAGCTACTCGGACACTCTTACCGTTGATGGCGACATGATGCTGGATACCATAAAGTTGTCGAGCGCCAGCTATCCTGTAACTTTCAGTGTATATGCCAACGGTGAAGCTGTTGAGGGGGCTGAAATTGCCATTGAGGGATACCCGGTTATCTATACGAACTCCCTCGGGGTTGCACTTACCAGCCTTAAAGATGGAGATTATAGCTACAATGTTACCAAAACCGGCTATAACCCAATTCTGGGGAATACATTTACTATCTCAGGTGGGGATAAAAACATAGATATTTTACTTTTCCCCCTGTCGGCTGGCGATTCCAAACTAAATGCAGCAGCAGCTTACCCCAACCCCTTTGACAGCTACTTACGGATAGGCGGCGCAGCAGAGGTGGAATATATCAAGCTTACAAGCCTTACCGGGCAGGTGGTGATGGAGTTTAGAGGAAACGGATCGGAGACCTATACACTCAACACAGCTAACCTGCCGGCCGGATTTTACCTTATTACCATGGAGTCAGCCAGCGGCGAAAAGCTGGTGAAAAAGGTAATCAAGCAGTAGTAGATGTATTTCACACCCATTGGGGTTGAATCTTAGGTGTTGAAATAAAATGAAAACGACCGGGGAACCCCCCGGTCGTACTTGTACAAGTAAAAAATTAAATCAATATTAAATGCAGCGCAGGTATCCTACTTAACCTCCCACGTTTCGCCGCTGTTGAGCAGGTCGTCAACGCATTTGATTTTTGCATCTTTCATTACCTCCAGCACCTGGTCACGAACATTATCGTCGTAGGTTGAATCCTTTACATTCCTGATAACGCCAAGAGCAATCGGATATTCAGGAAACTCCATGTTGGCCAGCATCATGTGAACGCCGGGGTTGGGGTTATAGGCATCATGAACCAGGATATCATCCATGGTGAAACCTCCCTGTCCAATGGTTACCACCTTTAGGCTCAACCCGCTGAGCACTAGTCCCTTATCCCGATTCTTGCCAAAAACCATCTTTTCCCCGTGATGAAGGACAATAACCCTGTCGTCCCTGGTTTCCTTGCTGCTGATGAAGTCGTAAGCCCCATCGTTAAAAATTACGCAATTCTGTAGAATTTCTACTACCGATGTGCCGTCGTGCTTAGCGGCCTCAACCATAATTTCGGAGGTGAGCTTAACATCCACATCAAGGGTACGGGCGAAAAACTTTCCCTGTGCGCCAATAACCAGCTCACCAGGCCGGAATGGGTGCTCAACAGTGCCAAAAGGCGATGTTTTGGTGATTTTGCCAAGTGGCGAGGTGGGGGAGTACTGACCTTTGGTTAAACCGTAGATTTGGTTGTTGAATAGTAGAATATTCACGTCAATGTTGCGTCGAATGGCGTGAATGAAGTGGTTGCCACCAATAGCCAGGGCATCCCCGTCGCCGGTAATCTGCCAAACGCTAAGGGTGGGATTGGCAACTTTAACACCGGTAGCAATGGCCGAGGCACGACCATGAATACCATGAAAGCCATAGGTATTTACGTAGTAAGGAAAGCGGCTTGAGCAGCCTATTCCCGAAACAAATACGTAGCGCTCTATGTTGTACTTCAGCTCTTTTGAAACCTCGGGTAGCGCTTTTTGGACTGCACTCAGAATGGCGTGATCGCCACATCCGGGGCACCAGCGCACTTCCTGGTCACTTTTGAAATCCTGAGGTGTATAATTTAAGTACTGTTCTTCCATGGTTATTTTCCCTCCAGTAATTGGTTAAACTTTTCTACCAGCTCAACCACGGTAAAGGGTAACCCTTGAACCTTGTTGAACTGCAGGTAGTTGAACTCCTGAAAATTCATACGAAGGTAGTTGGCGAACTGCCCCATGTTTAGCTCGCAAACCACCAGCTTCTTATAGCGGCTCAGTATATCCCGGGTATTTTTTGGCAGTGGGTTTATATAGCTGAAGTGGCAAAGCGAAATGCTTTTCCCCTTTCCGCGCAGGTCGGTTACGGCATCGAGCAGGTGGCCATAGGTGCCACCCCAACCGATAACCAGCAGGTCGCCTTCGCTATCGCCAATCACCTTTTGTTCGGGGATAAACTCCCTGACCCTTTCTACCTTGGCAGCCCTAATATCCACCATTCGCTGATGGTTTATTGGGTCGTGCGAAAGCGAACCTTTCAGAAAGTCTTTTTCGAGGCCACCAACCCTGTGGGTAAGACCTTTTTTCCCGGGCAGCGCCCAGCCTCTGGCAAGGCGCTTATCATCGCGTGCGTAGGGCATGTAACCCTGGGTGCCTTCCTCTACCAAGGGAGGGTTAATTTTTGGGTACTCCTTCATGTTGGGGATAAGCCATGGTTCCGAACCATTGGCAATAAAGCCGTCGGTTAGCAGGATAACAGGAGTCATGTGCTCCATGGCAATTTTACCAGCATTAAACGCCGCATCAAAACAGTTGCTTGGGGAGGTTGCCGAAATTACCACTACTGGTGCCTCGCCATTTCTTCCCCATAGCGCCTGCATAAGGTCGGCCTGCTCTGTTTTGGTTGGTAAACCTGTTGAAGGTCCACCTCGTTGAACATCCACAACCACCAGGGGCAACTCGGTCATTACTGCTAACCCTAAAGCTTCCGACTTAAGTGATAGCCCGGGGCCTGAAGTCGAGGTAACGGCAAAGTTGCCTGCAAAGGAAGCACCAATGGCGGTGCAAATGCCGGCAATCTCGTCTTCGGCTTGCAGGGTTTTTACCCCCAAATCTTTTCTCTTGGAAAGTTCAGCCAAAATATCGGTTGCCGGAGTTATTGGGTATGAACCGCAGAAGAGAGGCAGTCCGGCTTTTTCGGCAGCAGCTATTAGCCCCCATGCCGTAGCGGTGTTACCGCTTACCGTTCTGTATTTTCCTTTAGGCAGTATTTTTGATGGTTTAATACTGTAAGTATTTGGAATGGCCTGAATATTTGCTGCGTAGTTGTAGCCGTCCTGAAGTACTTTTTTGTTTGCCTCAATAATTTCGGGCTTCTTCTTAAACTTCGTTTCAAAGTATGTTTCGGTGAAGTTCATCGGACGGTCGAAAATATAGTAAACCATCCCCAGCGCAAACATGTTCTTGCTCCTAACAATGCTCTTATTATCCAGGCCGCTATCCTTAAGGCTTTCCTTTGTAAGAGTGGTAATTGGTGCCATGATTACCTTGTAGTCCTGTAGGTTGAGCTCGGTTACAGCATCCAGGGTTTTATAACCGGCACGCTGGTAGCCTTTTTCATTAAACTGATCGGCATCGGCAATCACCATGCCTCCTTTTTTGACCCATTTAATGTTGGCCTTCAGCGCGGCAGGGTTCATAGCAACCAGTACATCGCAATAATCTCCCGGGGTGTTAACCTTTTTACTCCCAATATGAACCTGGAAACCAGAAACGCCGCCAATAGTCCCTTGTGGGGCTCGTATCTCGGCAGGATAATCAGGAAATGTGCTTACATCATTGCCAAAAAGTGCAGAGGCATCGGCAAAAAGCGTTCCCGTTAGCTGCATACCATCACCGGAATCACCGGAAAATCGGACAGCAACCTCATCCAACTCTTGAACACCTGTTTGTTTCTCCATAGTAATAAGTTTATTACGCCTTTAACTAGTACCTAATTTTATAATTTGTATAACAATAAATTACTAAAAATGCTCACTTTCTTAGGAATTATAAGTTATGCTTTGCAAAATTACCCTTTTTATTATTAGGCAATAAAATTAAATAATATTTAATAACATATCTTTTTGGGTGAATGCCTTTTTCACCTTTTTTTAATCATTCATGATGTGGGCCATGCCTGCCAAATAAATTCAGTATTCCCTTATATTGCGATCCCTCCCAGTATATTTGTCCGCACCGGCTGCAACGGTAAAATGAGTGGTAATGGTTATAAGAGTTTTCGGCAACAAGACCTTTAACATTTTCCCTATCAACAGTTTCTACTAAACCGTTACATAGCGAGCAGCGAGAGAAGGGGTCAGCAAAGCAAGCCATGCTGAAGTAATCAACTACCTCGTTGAGCTGCTCCTTGGGTTGAGTCGAGCGAACATAGTAGCCATGGATGGCTGCTCCGCTCCGGAGAATTCCCTTGTCGCGTGTAAGAATTATTCTATTCTCCGCGGCTGCAAGCCTGAGAATTTGGTCGTCGGAGTAGCAGTTGCTATAGAGCGTGTCGAAGCCATATAGTCTAAGGTAGGATGCCAGACGCCCCAGGTGAACGTCGAGGATGAATACCGGTGGGGCGGGCTCGGGTGGTCGTAGTATTCCGTAATCTATGCTAAGGTTGTAAAATCGCGGGTAGCATGAAATTTGGGAGCTGGGTTCAGGCTTGTAGTCAAAACCAACCGATATGCTGTCAGCCACAATTAAAAATACCTCTACATGCGGTACTCCAACCGATTCGATAAGGTCCTTAACTGTGGGTGTTCCCATGTAGGGTAGGTTAAATGGAACCTGCCGTTTCGACGCCGGTAAAAAATGGTTTAAACCGCCATAGAAGCGCAGCTCGATATGCTTTGAGAATTTCTTTACCATTTTAAATTTATTCGGTGCAACCTGGCAGATTTTAAGGGATTTGTAAACCAATTTCCCCATTCCATCCTGTTAAACAGGTGAATTTTTACAACAATAGTTTTCATTGCTATTTTTGTGAAAAAATACACTAAAGTATGGCAATAATCAAACCACTTAGGGGATTTACTCCAAAAATTGGGGAAAACTGTTTTATTGCCGAAACGGCAGTAATCATAGGAGATGTAGAAATTGGCGATGACTGTAGCATTTGGTATGGCGTTGTGGCTAGAGGGGATGTGAACTCCATCCGGATTGGCAACCGGGTTAACATTCAGGATAACGCGGTTTTGCATACCACCTACCAAAAAACAACAATCAGGCTGGGCAACGATGTATCGGTTGGCCATGGTGCAATTGTTCATGGTGCCGAAGTTCGCGATGGTGCGCTGCTAGGAATGGGATGCACGGTTATGGATAATGCGGTTATTGGCGAGGGTGCAATTGTTGCTGCTAATGCGCTTGTTCTGGAAAATACTACTGTTGAACCGGGGACAATCTACGGAGGTGTTCCAGCCAAGTTTATCAAAAAGGTTGATGCGGAGGTTAGCCGTGAGATGAACGAGCGAATTGCCCGTAACTACCTGTTTTATGCAGGATGGTATAAGCAAGGATAAAGGATTCAAAAACTTGTTTGCCTACCGGCGGAACTTGTCCGGCTCCGGCTGTATCAATTTTAATTCCCTTATTCTTCTTTCTTCTTGCCGCCTAGCGGTAACAACTTTACTTTTCCCGCTCTACGTTTGGCCATAAATATGTAGATTTGCAACAATTTGTATAAACCTTTTCACCCAATGAGTAACTATAAAAGATATCTTATTACTTCTGCGTTGCCCTATGCCAATGGGCCTGTGCATATTGGACATCTGGCGGGTGTTTACATCCCTTCCGATATTTACACCCGCTATCTTAGAGCAAAAGGCGCAGATGTTATATCTGTTTGCGGCTCCGATGAGCATGGGGTTCCCATAACCATCAAGGCCAGGCATGAGAATACAACTCCACAGGCTGTTGTGGATAAGTACCATGCCATAATAAAAGAATCATTCAAACAGTTCGGAATTGATTTCGATATATACTCCCGCACCACTTCGCCTGTTCACTACGAAACTGCCAGCGAATTTTTTAAGAAGCTCTACGAAAAGGGTGTTTTTGTTGAAAAGGTTACCGATCAGTACTACGATGAGGAGGTGGGTCAATTTCTGGCCGACAGGTATATTACCGGAACTTGCCCGCATTGCGGGAATCCCAACGCTTATGGTGATCAGTGCGAAAAGTGCGGAACTAGCCTTAATGCTACCGATCTGATTGACCCAAGGTCAACCCTAAGCGGTTCCAAGCCTATACTGAAAGCAACCAGGCACTGGTTTTTGCCGCTAGACAAATTTCAACCCGAGCTTGAAAAGTGGATACTTGAAGACCACAAGGAGTGGAAAGCCAATGTTTACGGACAGTGTAAAAGTTGGCTCGACCAGGGTTTACAACCCCGGGCGGTAAGTCGCGACCTCGATTGGGGCGTTCCGGTTCCGCTGGATGGTGCCGAGGGAAAGGTGCTTTACGTTTGGTTCGATGCTCCTATTGGCTATATATCGGCAACCAAGGAGTTGACCCCAAACTGGGAGAAATACTGGAAGGATAGCGATACCCGTTTAATCCATTTTATCGGTAAGGATAACATTGTTTTTCACTGCATTATTTTCCCCTCCATGCTTAAAGCATACGGAGATTACATTCTACCCGATAATGTCCCGGCCAATGAGTTTCTTAACCTGGAAGGCGATAAAATTTCCACCTCTCGCAACTGGGCTGTTTGGCTGAACGAGTACCTGGTTGAGTTTCCCGGCAAGCAGGATGTGCTGAGGTATGTACTTACCGCCAATATGCCCGAGACCAAGGATAACGATTTCACATGGAAAGATTTTCAAACCCGTAACAACAGCGAGCTGGTTGCCATCCTGGGAAATTTTGTTAACAGGGCTATGGTTCTTACCCATAAGTACTTCGATGGCAAACTGCCTGCCAGAAACACTCTTACGGATTACGATAATTCAGTTTTGCACGAATTGCCCCGTATAAAGGAAAGGTTGGAGCACAACCTTGAAGAGTTTAAATTTCGTGAAGCGCTTAAAGAAGCCATGAATATTGCCCGTTTGGGCAACAAGTATCTAGCTGATACTGAACCATGGAAGCTTATGGAGAAGGATCCCCGGCAGGTTGCCAACATTCTTAACATTGCCATGCAGATTACAGCGAACCTCTCCATTATACTTGAACCTTTTCTGCCATTTACTGCAGAGAAGATACGCAAGATGATTAATTTTCAGAGTAAGGAATGGAAGCTTGCTGGTTTAGATAGCCTGCTGGCCCCGGGGCATATTCTTGACAAACCCCAGCTGCTATTCGATAAAATTGAGGATGATGTTATTGCTGTCCAGCTAAATAAGCTTCAAGCCACCAAGCTGGTAAACCAGAATTCTGTTAAAAATGTTCCGGAACAAAAGGGTTCTATAAGCTACGACGATTTTTCTAAAATGGATATTCGGGTGGCAACCGTTCTCGATGCTGAAAGAGTTCCTAAAACTCAAAAGCTGCTTAAACTTAAAGTTGATACGGGAATTGACGTACGCACCTTGGTTTCCGGAATTGCCGAGTACTTCACCCCCGAGGAGATGGTTGGACGACAAGTGCTAGTTTTAGCAAATCTTGAACCGCGAAAAATTAGGGGAATAGATTCGCACGGCATGATTCTGATGGCGGAGGATACAAGTGGAAAGCTACAGCTGGTTTCCCCGGCAGCCAAGGTTTCTAATGGCTCAACTGTAAAGTAGAAATACTATTCTTTAGGAATAGGTGCTGGCTACTTTTTGTTGTTTAGTAGTAGCGCCTATTTTCTTACAACCGGTTCACCCTCTACTGACTTAAAAGCCATAATTTTTCAAATGTTTGCTCTGATTTTAATCTTTCCAGCTCCCGCAAAGCCCTGTCGCGGTTGCTAAAAGTATAGAGCGAAACGCTGTAGAGCTTGTTACGTGGTATAAGGGTTGGTTTGTAGCCCTTTTCTGCCAGCTCACTCAGGAACTTCTGGGCATTAACCTCGCTTGTAAAGCTGCCGGCAATTATGTAGAAAGATTTACCCGTTTCAACCACCGGTGGCTCTGTGTAGTTAAGCGCTACTTTCTTACTGGTGGTTTGTTCCAGAATCTTTTCGGCTCCACCCTCATCGGTGGCATTAGGTTGGCCTGAGGCCGATATGCTATCGGGCACTTGCGAGTCCTCTTCTTCTACGATGGAATCCGGAATGGCAGAAGCTAAAGGAAGGTTACCTACGGATGCCATGCTGGACGAGCTATCGGTTGTTGATGGAACAACCGTCGTTTGCGATTGCTCCCAAAAATGCAATGCTGGAGTAAACCAACACACTGCTACTGCTACCACCACTACGCAGGCTGTAATGGGGACCCATAACCTAACCCGCGATTTTTTTGCAACAGCTGGCTTTGGAGTCGGAATTTTGGTGGTTTGCTCTGTTGATAGTGGACTGGACGCCTGGGTTTCGGCTACAGCTGCATTTTTGTTTTCCTTCGGACTGGTTAGTTTGGAGTCTGCTTTTTGCTTAGGGAGCACTTCTATTGCTGAAAGTCCATACGACTCGGTTGCAGCTGCGCTGGCATCAAATTCAAGAGTGATATTGTTGTTGTCATCCTTTAACAAAGTTCCAACACCGGGGAACTCGAAAGGTTTTCTACTGCTAAGTGCATTGTTTACCCTCTCCACAAGTTGCGTTACCCTTAATTCTGCTTCCTTATGATCAATTCCCAGTGTGTTGCACAGGTAGTTTGTAATAGCCTCGTCGTCAAACGTGCGCGATGTGTCAAAAATGTAGTACTCGCTTGGGGGTTCAATGCTTGACCTATCGTCCGATACTTTTGCCGGATTACGACGTTTAACAAAACTGCCTAATCCAGGTAGGCTGACAAAATCGAACTGTGACAGAAGCAGCTGAATTACTTGCTCTAATTCCAACTTGTAGGGTAGTTTTGGGTGAACGAACAAATTTATAAAATTAATCGTGTTAATATAACATCCTGCTGGTACAATTATTTTTGAATGGGGCTTTTCCGCTTGAAAATAGTAGGATGTTTTCTGCTTGTCTGCTATGGTTGGCTTGCCAGGTTTTAGGATGTTTTTTTGTTGGGTGGATTGATTTTACCACCTAACTGTTCATGTTGCTCTCGCAAATCGTTTCCTAAAAATTTCGGAAACCAATAATCTGCCTTACCTCGTTAATGGTTTTGGATGCGCTCTCACGCGCTTTTTCTGCTCCATGGTGTGCTACCTGGCTTAGGTAGGCATCGTTTGCCAGAATTTCCTCAATTCTTTCCCTTATTGGCGTGGTAATCCGTATGATATCCTCTGCCAGCTGTTTTTTCATATCCCCGTAGCGAATATGGCATGAGCTGTATTGCTCCTCAAAGTAGCTGTACGTTTCAGGATCGGAAACTACCCGCATGAGGGTAAAAAGGTTTTTTACCGGCTCCGATTTTTCCTGGTTTGGTTGGGTGGGTCCCGAATCGGTAACTGCTTTCATCACCTTGCTACGTATGGTCTTTGGGTCGTCGGACAGGTATATGGCATTACCTTCCGATTTCCCCATTTTACCCGAACCATCAAGCCCCGGTATTTTTACGAGCTCCTTTCCAAAGTTGTATGCCACTGGTTCGGGGAAGTAATCCACCTTGTAGAGCCTGTTAAATCGGTTGGCAAATGTGCGGGTCATCTCCAGGTGTTGCTCCTGGTCCTTTCCCACCGGAACCATGGTAGCCTTGTGGATAAGAATGTCGGCGGCCATAAGCGTGGGATAGGTGAGCAGCCCGGCATTTATGTTGTCGGGGTGTTTGCGTATTTTTTCCTTGAACGAAGTGCATCGCTCCAACTCTCCCACGTAAGCGTTCATGTTGAGTAAAAGGTAGAGCTCCGGAACCTGGGGCAAATCGCTTTGCACGTATAGCGTGGCAATTTCGGGGTCAAGCCCACATGCCAGGTACTCGGCTAAAACCTGCTTAACCGATCCATGCAAATCTGTGGGTGTTGGGTGAGTGGTAAGCGAGTGGTAGTCGGCAATAAAAAAGAAGCACTTGTGCTCGTGTTGCATTTGAACAAAGTTTAGCAAAGCTCCATAGTAGTTTCCCAAATGAAGCTTGCCTGTTGAGCGTATTCCGCTAAGTACAATTTCCATGGCTTGTGGTGCGTAGGTTATGTTTAACTACAAAAATACAACTTTATGCCGTACAATTTCCATGTTGAATGGCAGGGAGCGATGCAGCAATGTTGATATAAGGTAGTATTTTGATATTGAAGCAATTACTTTGGGTTGATTTGTGGCTGCTACGGATTTTATTTACTTTAACCTCTACTAAAAAAAAACTCAACCCTGCGTGGGTTGAGTTTTTAACAATGCTCCTAATTATTGCTACGGGATTTTACTGTTTAATTTTCCTGTTTTTACGTTTTTCAACAGCTTTTTCAAGGTCGTAGGCAATAGGTGTTGCAATGAATACGGTAGAGTATGACCCGCTTATAGTACCAATGATTAAGGCAAAGATAAAGCCCCTGATAACCTCGCCACCAAGGAAGAACATGGGAACTAAAACAATAAGCACGGTGAAGGAGGTTACAAAGGTTCGGCTGAGGGTGTCGTTGATAGCGTTGTTGATGTTATCGCGTGATGAACGCTTGGGGTAGAGCTTGTTGTACTCCCTGATACGGTCGAAGATTACAACGGTGTCGTTGATGGAGTACCCAATAATGGTTAGCAGGGCGGCAATAAACGACTGGTCGGCCTCGAGCCCAAAGGGCACCCTGAAGTACAGCAGCGAGTACATTCCCACAATCATCATGGTATCGTGGAAAAGCGATACTATAGCACCGGTGCTATAGCTCCACCAGCGGAAACGAATAAGCACGTAAAGGAATATCACGATTAGTGCCAGGATAACCGCAATTACCGCATCGCGCTTGATGTCCTGTGCAATGGTAGGCCCTACCTTTATGGAGCTTTGCTTGTAGGTGGTTTGAAAATCCTTCAGGGTGGTTCCATCTTGCAGGTAGGGTTTTAGCCCAACGTAGAGCAGGGAGTCCATTTCGTTCTCAATATTTTCATCCTTTGAGTCTATTTTGAACTTGGTGGTAATCTTCACCTGGTTCTGACCCCCAAATGTTTTAACCTCGGGCGCCTCGTTAAACACATGCTTTAGGTCCGAGGCAATATCGGTTGTCGAAACCGCATCGTCAAACCTTACCACATACGAGCGGCCTCCCGTAAAATCAATACCCTGATTCAACCCCCTTACACCCAGCGATATAAATATTATCATAAAAAGTGAACCGGAAAAGATGTAGGCGTACTTTCGAATGCCGATGAAATCAATGTGTAGATTTCTAAAGGCATGCTCGGTAAATTTAACGGAGTACCGGATGTTGATGTTATGGTTTATCATCCAGGTTTGAATAAGCCTGGAGATAAGTATTCCGGTGAAAAGGGAGGTAATGATACCGATGATGAGCGTGGTGGCAAAACCTCGAATTGGGCCTGTGCCAAATACGTAGAGAATAATTCCGGTTAGCAGGGTAGTAACGTTACCGTCAATAATGGCAGAGAGGGCATTCCTATACCCCTCGTTGACTGAGGGTATAGTCCCTTTTCCCGATCGTAATTCCTCCCTTATTCGTTCAAAGATGAGAACGTTTGTATCAACGGCCATACCCAGCGTTAGCACAATACCTGCGATTCCCGAAAGGGTAAGCGTTGCCCCGAAAGAGGCCATGATTCCCATGATGAAGAAAAGGTTGAAAAACAAGGCGATATCCGCAACCAAGCCTGCCTTGAAGCTGTACCATACCATCATGAAGAGCAGCACGAGGATAAAGGAGAGGATAAAGGAGTTCATACCTGAATTAATAGACTCGGTTCCCAGCGATGGGCCCACCAGCTCTTCCTGAACAATGCGGGCGGGAGCCGGCATTTTTCCAGACTTTAAAATGTTCGCAAGGTCTTTTGCCTCGTTGATGGTAAAATCACCGGTTATTTGTGAACGTCCACCCTTAATCTCGCTCTGCACCCTTGGGTAGGAGTAAACGTAGTTATCAAGTACAATAGCTATACAGCGACCAATATTTTCACCGGTCATGCGCGCCCAAACTCTTGCCCCTTCGGCATTCATGGACATGTCAACTTCGGCGCTACCCTTTGTCTCTCCAAACGCCTCTCTGGCGTCGGTTATTACACCCCCATCAAGGGGTGCCTTGCCATCGCGGCTGGTTACCTTGAGGGCTATAAGCTCGTAGAGCGACTCGGATTTATCCCATTTTGGAGGTTTTACACCCCACAAAAATTTCACGTCAACGGGGAAAAGTGCCTTAATCTTAGGCATCCTTAGTATTTCGTTAACCCTGGCTGTGTCCTTTACATGGGCGTAGCCTACCAAAGGCCCGGGGGCGGGCTGATCCTGGTACAGGTTGGGTTGAAGCAGGCTGAATAACGGGTATTTTTTTGTCTGGTCGGCCTGAGTGGCTGAAAGGGAATCCTCGGTTGAGGTGGCTTTCAGCTTGGCCAGCAGCTCATCTGTTACGGTATCCTTTTTGGCGGTTAGCTCCTTGTTGCTGGTGCTTTTAATGGAATCCGTCTTAGCCTCAGCATTCTGAATCTCGGCCAACGCGTTGTTGGCTGCAATAAAGTTGTTGAAAAGTTCGCTAAACTCGTAGGTTTCCCAGAATTCCAGGTTGGCTGTCCCCTGGAGTAGCTTTCGTACACGTTCGGGTTCCTTTATACCGGGAAGTTCAATCAGAATAAGACCCGAGTTTTCCAGGCGCTGGATGTTGGGTTGGGCAACACCAAACTTGTCAATTCTATTACGGAGGATGTTAAAGGAGTTGTTTATGGCATTATCTGCCTCAGCTCTTAAAATCTTGATAACCTGATCGTTTGTAGATTCAAAGTTAATCTTATCCCGCAGTTCTGGGGTGCTAAAAATTGCAGCCAGCCTTGCATTTGGTGCAACCTGTTGAAAAGCTTTACCAAATTTTGTTACAAAATGCTCGCTGCCGGGCATTTTCTGGGCCACCTCCATGGCTTTCAGGAATGAGCTATCCTGGCTGTTGTTCGATAGGGAGCGTATCAGGTCGGTAACCGATACCTCCAGCATCACGTTCATGCCACCCTTAAGATCCAACCCCAGATTTATTTCCCGCTCCTTGCACTCCTTATAGGTGTACTTGCGGATGTACAGGAAGTTGTAAACAGGCTCGGACGAAATGGAATCCATGTAGTGGGTTTCCTTAGCCCTGTCTATCTCGTTGCCCACCATCGCATACTCGCGCGCCTTTTTTTCTACTCGCCTGGTAACCAACGTGAATGACAGCTGGTATATGCAAACCAATATTAAGGCTATGGCAATAAATCTTATCGCACCTTTGTTCTGCATCTTTTGAAGTATTAAGTAGGTTGTATGATTTTTAGATGTATAAAATGACGGGCAAATATATTATTTTTTAATCAAAATAATTGCTATTCATTGTTTAACCTCTACAATATGCCGATTCTTAGAAGTCTGCTGGCATTTTTAGATGGGCAATGCGGGCTTGAAAGCTATCGCCCGATATTGGTTTATCATGGTTGAGCAGAAACGCTCTAGCGAATGTTGGGAGCATGTTGTTAAAGAAAAGGTCAACCACTACAGGTTGACCTTTTCTGTGACCCCGGCGGGATTCAAACCCACGACTTTCAGAACCGGAATCTGACGTTCTATTCAGCTGAACTACGGGGCCATGTCAGGCTGCAAATATAGTGGAGTTTTATGCTAATTCCAACTTTTACCCACATGATATTCGATAAGTATCAGCCTTTGAGTGTTTTCTAAATGTTTCCTTCGTTTTAAAAAGGTTTTGACTAAAAATTGCAGAAGCCATCAATCTCCGATGGCTCCTGCTACCTATTATGTGTTGTTGCCTAGCACCTTACTCGTAGTCCCTAAGGGCGCTCATCAACTTTTGGCGTGAAAAGAAAATTCTGCTTTTCACCGTGCCGATTTTAAGGTTGAGCTTTTCTGCTATTTCCTTGTACTTGTAGCCCGAAGTGTGCATCTGGAATGGAATCCGAAATTCATCTTCAAGCTGGTCAATTTTCTTGCTAATTTCGCTGTGGGAGTACATGGACTCGGGCCCATTCTTCTCGTAGCTGCTGTTGAGCAGGAATTGATTTTCGCTGCTGTCGAATGTGGTGTTTTGCTTAACCGCCTTACGGTAGTTGTTGATGAAGGTATTTTTCATTATCGTGAAGGTCCAGGCCTTTAAGTTGGTGTTGTCCTCAAACTTATCCTTGTAGGTCAGCGCCTTCAGGTAGGTTTCCTGTAGCAGGTCGTTGGCATCCTCGCGGTTAGCTGTTAAGCTGTAGGCAAATCGTTCCAGGTTTGGTTCCAGCTCCACTAGTGCGGTATTGAACTCTTGCTGTGACATATTTGTAGGTTTTTAGTTACTATTCCTTGGTTAAACTTCACGACAAAGTTAGAATTAGTCTAAATAAAAATCAAGTTGATAATTATCAACTCACGCCAACATTTAACTTAATTCTAAATAGAAAATTGGACAAAATGCCTGATTATTAATGGCATATAGTTGTTTTTATAAATTGTGTTCAATTCGATATTTTATATGGTGTTTTAAGTTAATGGCTGGCCAAAGATTATCACCCCTCCCCCGGAGATGATTATATGCGCTGGCACACAATTATTTACAATAAATCGGGAAAGGAGAGTAGTGTTTTTTAGCTCAATTATTTAGATAGGTGATAAGCAATTCAAGCTAAAACAGTCTATTTGTGTTATATTTAAAGGTTCATTAAATCAACAGATCATGGCAAAGAAAAGTAAGAAAATATTCGTGCTGGACACCAATGTTATCCTCCACGACTACCACTGCATTTATAATTTTCAGGAGAACGACATTGTAATACCCATAGTTGCGCTGGAGGAGTTGGACTACTTTAAAAAGGGGAATGAAATTGTAAACTACAACGCCCGTGAGTTTGTTCGTGAGCTGGATAAAATCACAGGTGATAACCTATTCAACGGAGGAGTTTCCCTGGGGAAGAATCTCGGCAAGCTACGGATTGAAACAGGGAAACCCATGCCTAAAGCAATGCTCGACTCCTTTGCCGAGGCTACTCCCGACCACCGAATACTGGCCATTACCTACCATTTGGCATCTGTTAATCCAGACAGGCCGGTTATTCTGGTTACCAAGGATATTAACCTGAGGATGAAGGCAAAATCGTTGGGAATTGTTGCTCAGGATTACTTAACCGATAAGGTTCAGGATATTGACTCCCTGAAAAAGGAAATTGAAATTATTGACGGGGTTGACGACGAGTTTATCCAAAAACTTTACGAAAATCCAAGCGAACTAGGTGCTGCACCGCTTAAGGTTAAACCCTACGCCAACCAGTACCTTATTCTTAAGGGTAATAAATCGAGCGCACTAGCGCATTTCGACAAGGCCACCAACATGCTGAACAGGGTTGAAAAAACGCGTGCTTACGGCATTGAACCCCGTAACTCCGAGCAAACTTTTGCCCTAGATGCCTTGTTACGTTCGGAAGTTAAGCTGGTGGCCCTTACAGGAAAAGCCGGCACAGGAAAAACCCTGCTAGCCCTGGCTGCAGCTCTTCAGCAGGAGGAAAATTTCAACCAAATACTTCTGGCCAGGCCCATAGTAGCCCTCTCGAATAAAGATATCGGTTTCCTGCCTGGCGACATCAACGAGAAAATCAGCCCATACATGCAGCCACTTTTCGATAACCTTTCGGTGATTAAAAATAGGTTCAAACCTGCCAGCAAGGAGTACATGCATATTGAGGAAATGCTTCGCACCGAGAAACTTGTCATCACCCCGTTGGCCTACATTAGGGGACGAAGCCTGTCAAACGTGTACTTCATCGTTGACGAGGCGCAAAACCTTACTCCCCACGAGATTAAAACCATAATTACCCGGGCAGGGGAGGGAACTAAATTTGTTTTCACCGGCGATATATTTCAGATTGACCACCCCTACCTGGACATGAAGTCGAACGGGCTAACCTACCTTTCCGACAAAATGCACGGGCAGGAGCTGTTTGCCCACATCAACCTGGTTAAGGGCGAGCGAAGCTACCTTGCCGAGCTGGCCAGCAACCTGTTGTAATAGATTTGCCCTTACTTCAGAAGCAACTTTCCGGGTATCAACTTCTGAAATCGGCTGGGCATCCTTACATGTAATTGAGAGTAGGTTTATTGTGAAAGTAATGAGGTATGAAAAGGGATTTGTACTTGCTTCGACACGCCAAGTCGGTAGAAAGAGGGTCCGAAATGAGGGACGCTGATAGAGCACTGAAACCTAGGGGAATTGAAGATGTTCTTAACCTTGCAGGAAGAGTTCATGCAAAGGCCAAGAGCATTGAGCGCATACTTTCGAGCCCTGCTAACCGTACCATTCACACGGCTATACTATTTGCCGAAGCAACGGGCATACCCATGGACAGGATTGCTATCTGTTCCGATATCTATCTTGCCGACGATGATGATCTGGCGCTTATTGTTTCTGAAGCTGATAACCAGCTTACCTCATTGATGATTGTGGGGCATAACCCTTCGGTTACCAACCTGGCCAACCGATTTTTAAATGAACCTGTTTTTGATGTTCCAACATCCGGCCTTGTCGTTCTTCAGTTTGATGCAGATAGCTGGATGAATATTTCGAAATCGACACTAACCGATAGTTTCACCGTATTTCCCTGATACAGGGTTAATTTGCTACGATATCAGCATAAACCTTAACATTTAGATAACATTTCGTTTACGCATTGTTCGAAAAATACTTCTTAAAATTGAACTTTTTAACCTAAACTAAGCTATGGGCCGAAAAAACTTGCCCTTGGTAAACAGGGAGATTAGCTGGCTTTCATTCAACGGACGGGTGCTCCAGGAGGCAGAGGATAAAAATGTGCCATTGATAGAAAGATTGAAATTTCTAGGCATCTTCTCCAATAACCTCGATGAGTTTTTTCGAATCCGCGTGGCCACGCTTCGGCGTTTGCTGGTCGTTGAAAAGGGTGCAAAAAAAGTTATGGGTGATAACCCCAGAAAAATACTAGAAAAGATACAACGCCTGGTGGTTTCGTATCAGGAAAAGTTTGATTCTATCTATAGCGATGTTAAGCTGCAGCTGAGGGCTGAGGGTATTTACATTATGGATGAGACGGAGCTCGACCCCGATCAGGTTGATTTTGTTCGCTCCCTGTTTAAACGAAAAATCTCCATGTCGCTTGGTCCAATCATGATAAGCCGGCTTGACCGTTTTCCCCAGCTGGTTGATCAGTCTATTTACCTTGCTGTTAAGCTCTCTAGTAGCGAAAACCGTCAGGCCAAGGAGTACTCCCTTATTGAGATTCCTACCCGTAACATTTCTAGGTTCATTCGCCTACCCCGCAAGGATAACCAGGAGTACATTATCCTGCTCGACGACGTAATTAGGTTGTGCCTGGATATGGTTTACAGCATCCTGCCCTATGATAGGTTTGAAGCCTACACCATCAAAATTACCCGCGATGCTGAGCTGGATGTTGACAATGACATATCGGAGAGCTTGCTGGATAAGATTTCTAAAGGTGTTAAGAATAGGAAGCGTGGCGAACCGGTGAGGCTGGTTTACGACGAAAAGATTGCCCCTGATTTGCTCAATTTCATCGTGAAGGGTTTATCATTGGACGAGAAGGACTACATTTTGCCCGGTGGTCGCTACCACAACTTTAAGGACTTTATGGATTTTCCAAATTTTGGACGCTCCGACCTCGTCAATGCCCCTATGAAACCAGTGCAGGTTGCCGAACTTGAAAATGCCAGCAGCATTCTTGGAGTAATGGCCAAGCACGACTTTATCCTGCACTACCCCTTCCATGATTTTGCCTACTACGTTAAAATGCTCCGTGAGGCTGCTATTGATCCCAAGGTAACTGCTATTTATATTACCCTATACCGCATGGCTGCCGAATCGCGGGTGGTTAACGCTTTGATGAACGCTGCCCAAAATGGCAAGAAGGTTACCGCTGTTATCGAGCTTCGCGCCCGTTTTGACGAACATGCCAACATTTACTGGGCTAAGCAAATGCAGGAGGCCGGCGTTAACGTGGTGTTTGGAATGCCGGGCATTAAGGTTCACTCTAAAATGACCCTGATTATCCGGCACGAAGGTCGAAAGGATGTTAGGTATGCTGTTGTTAGCACGGGTAACTTTCATGAGGGTAACGCCAACCTCTACACCGACGTTAACCTTTTTACTGTAAACCAGGGCATCGCCAGGGAGGTTGAAAAGGTTTTCACCTTTCTGGAATTTAACTACAAGACATTTAGCTACAAACACCTGCTTGTTTCACCTGTAAATATGCGTCGGAAGCTGTACTCCCTTATCGAAAACGAGATGGATAATGCTGCCAAAAAACTACCGGCCTACATCCACTGCAAAATCAACAACCTGGTTGATACCGAAATGATTGCCAAGCTCTACCAGGCTAGTCAGGCCGGGGTTGAAATTAAGCTCGTGGTTAGGGGGATTTGCTCCCTTGTTCCGGGGGTAAAAGGGGTGAGCGATAATATTGAGGTTTTCAGCATTGTTGACAGGCTGCTGGAGCATTCCCGAATTTTTATTTTTGCTAATAGTGGAAAGGAGACCTGCTACATTTCATCTGCCGACTGGATGACACGTAATCTCGACTACCGGGTTGAAATAGCAACACCTATTTACGACAAACATTTAATTTCCGAGCTTAAAACCGTAATAAACATGGCGTTAAAGGATAATGTTAAGTCAAGGGTTATCGATCAGAAACAAAGCAACTCCTTTAGAAACCCTGAGGCGGGAGAAGAACCATTTCGCTCACAGCTTGAACTTTACAGGTACTATAAATCAAAAGAGAATTTACAAAGTGCTGCCACGGAAGATTACAACTTGACGTAAGAGTATATCGCTCCCCTGGCATGTACTACTGTATTGAATTTATGCATTTCTTTTATTCATTAACAGTTTATTTTACCACTGGACAGTTTGCTTCACTAAATGAAACTACTCAAATTTGCTGCAATTGATATAGGATCGAACGCTGTTCGTTTACTCCTCTCGAATGTTGTGGAAAATGGTGATAGTGTAGTATTCCGCAAGTCCTCACTCATTCGTATGCCCATTCGGTTGGGTGAGGATGCCTTTGAAACCGGTATCATCTCCGAAGCCCGCATTCAGAAGCTGATTAAAACCATGATTGCCTATCGCAACCTAATGGAGGTGGAGGATGTTGTGGCTTACCGTGCTTGTGCAACATCAGCCATGCGAGAGGCGCTTAATGCACCTGAGATTGTGGAGCGTGTGAGTAGGCAAACCGGAGTAAATATTGAGGTGATAAATGGTAGGCAGGAGGCTGAGATTGTTTACTCAAATGGCATTGCCGAAACGTTAGATAGTTCAAAACCCTTCATTTATGTTGATGTTGGGGGTGGCAGCACCGAGATTTCCCTTTTTCAAAACGGACAGAATATTGCCTCTCAATCATTTGACATCGGAACAATTCGAATGCTGAAGGAAAAAGTAGGCAAATCGGAGTTTGACCTTATTAAGAAGTGGCTAAAAAATCTGAAAATTACCGGCGGAAAGCCTAAAATTATAGGCTCGGGCGGAAACATCAACAAGCTCTACCGGCTGGCTGGAAAGGTTGAGGGAAGGCCGTTGTCGTTTGCCGAGCTTCAGAAGCTATTCGCACAGTTAAAATCCTACACCTTTGAAGAGCGTATCAGCATCCTGGGAATGAACCCCGATAGGGCTGATGTGATTATTCCTGCCGCCAGGATTTACCTGAAAACGATGGAGTGGACCGGGGCCAGTAAAATACTAGTTCCCACCATTGGCGTTTCAGATGGTATTGTGCGAATGCTTTACAAGAATTACCGGAGTAGAAGCTAGCGCAGGTTTTCTACTTTTCTATCCATACAAATTGTGCAAGCGGTTTACTTTTAGGGGCAATTTGCACGCTACGAGCCAATCATCAATCTCGCCAATGATTGCTACCTTTGCAAAAAATAACTGAATAATGGTGGAGCAGCGCAAACGGGTTGCCTTTTACACGCTAGGATGTAAGCTTAACTTTTCCGAAACGTCAACCATTGCCAGGCAGCTTGTCGAAATGGGGTACGAAAGAGTTTCGCCCGACGATAAGGCCGATGTTTACGTGATTAATACCTGCTCGGTTACCGAGCATGCCGATAAGAAATGCAGGCAAGCCATCAGGAAGTTTGCCAGTCGTTCGCCCGGCGCCCTGATAGCCGTAGTGGGTTGCTACGCCCAGCTTAAACCCGATGAGGTTGCCGCCATTGAAGGGGTTGACCTGGTAGTAGGCGCTTCAGCCAAATTCCAGCTGCCCCAGCTGCTAGCTACACATGTAGGTAAGGATGGAGCAAAAGTTTACAGCTGCGATATTGACAGGGTAGCCGATTTTTCTCCAGCTTACTCCTCGGGCGATCGAACCCGTTCGTTTCTTAAGGTTCAGGATGGATGCGACTACCATTGCAGCTACTGCACCATACCGCTTGCCAGAGGGAAAAGCAGGAATATGCCTGTTACCAACATTGTGGCACAGGCTCAGGCAATTGCAGCACAAAACGTTAAGGAAATAGTTCTTACAGGGGTTAATACCGGCGATTTCGGTAGGTCAACCGGTGAAAGTTTCATAGAGCTGCTAAAAGAGCTCGATGCCGTTGAGGGTATTGAACGCTACAGGATCTCCTCCATCGAGCCAAACCTTATAACCGATGAAATAGCCCATTTTGTGGCCAGCTCAAAAAAGTTTCTGCCCCATTTCCATATTCCTCTTCAATCGGGGTCGAACAGAATACTCGGGCTGATGCGCCGCCGCTACAACCGGGAGCTCTTCGCCGAAAAAATTGCCATGATTCGCCGGCTTATGCCCGATACTTTTTTTGGGGTTGATGTGATTGTGGGATTTCCCGGCGAAACCGAAGCCGACTTCATGGACGGCTACAGCTTCATACGGGAGGTTAACCCTGCATTCCTGCACGTTTTTCCCTACTCCGAACGGCCCAACACAGCTGCCGCTCTGCTGCCAGCTAAGGTTGACGCAAGGGAAATTAAGGTTCGGGCTGACCGCCTTGGCGCGCTATCCAGCGAGCTGCACCGGCAATTCTACATTTCCCGAACCGGCCAGGTTCACCATGTTTTGCTTGAGGCCTCCCAAAAATCGGGGCTAATGTTTGGCTTCACCGAAAACTATATACGGGTAGCCGTTCCATATAACCGTAATTTGGCTGGAAAAGTGGTTGATGTTCGGTTAGCTGCTCTAAATCCTAATGGGTTCATGGAGGGTGAGCTTATGCAACCATGAATCAACCATGTAGGGGTTTGCACAGACGCGTATGAACAACCGGACGATATTTGCGAGCCCGGCGAAGCCAAAAATGAGTGTTCAGCGCGCTCAATCCAGATATCTAAAAGGTATGGGCAAAATCAGAATTCAAAAAATTTTTTACGGATGAAATGGCATACTCTTGCTTGGCGCTAGCTAATTGGGGCATAATCCGAATTTACCCGAAAAACGCTACCAAATCTTTTTTTTTACTAAACATTTACCGAAAAGTGTTATTTTCGTCGATTAATTTCCTACAGGCCTCATCATATAAAGATGTGGCTGACAGGGCGAAGCTGTATAGTTGGCTATAGCTATTTTTTAAAATTGCTTCGTTGTTTTGGCTTCCATCCCCGTTTAATTGTAAGTCCTTTTGAGCCGGACAAGTTCCGCCGGGAGGCGGACAGGTTCCGCCAGTGGGCTTATAAGTTCTGAAATCTTGAATCTGAAATCTTGAATCTTGAATTTTGAATCTTGAA
>ENA-UOYA01001170-UOYA01001170.1-activated-sludge-metagenome-genome-assembly--contig:-NODE-1170-length-29334-cov-7.681956_pt1 | contig 29334 bp, 25 predicted proteins | sample MGYA00238163_ERZ764804 | MGnify/ENA primary metagenome ERZ764804 (study PRJEB28919, sample SAMN05720223) | activated sludge metagenome | isolation source: Anaerobic digester | place: Hong Kong... | reverse complement strand
TGCTTAATAAAATAGGGGGAAAAAACGGTGAAAGTCAAAACCAAACTTGCATTTATAACAGCTATCTTTGTTACATTGCCGGTTATATTTATTTTAGCTTTAGCACTTAACTTTTGCCGTAACACCAGTGCCGAAACAAAGCTTACGGATATTCAAAAAATAATAAAATGTCAGTCTGATAATATCAGTATCTATTTTGATGAGGTTATATCCCGTTCAAAAGAAATTTCATCTGTTGACGACATAAAAAAATATACTACAATACATAACGATGAAAATATTAATTATGAAGATTATGATGAATTATCGAGCAGTGTCGATTCATTAATAAACCTTGCCAAAAAAAGCTGTAATTCTATTGAAGCTGTGTATATACTTAACAATTCCGGTGTAGTTATATCCTCTACCAACAAGGAAAGCATCAATAAATATATGCCTGAAAGCGAACAAATTTTTGAGTATGCTCTTATAAATAAGGGAATATCTCCATTTTTTATATTACATTCAGAAAGTTTTGATACAGTTTCATTTTCAATATCAAAAAATATTTATTCATCTGATAATAAAAAACAAGGTGTATTATACATTGTTTACAATACAAGTACAATACAAGACATATTATCAAATACCAAAACTGAGAAGTATTCAACTATGGCTGTTATGGACAGAGAAGGGAATGTTTTGACGTATTCATATAATTCCATTACTAATTATAAAAAACATGGTGAGCTTTCAATAATAAGCGACAAAATCAGCGATATATTAAATACTACCAACGATGTGCCTTTAATTAAACAATATGAGTATAAGTTTGGCGGGAAAGAAAAAATTTTTGATTATTCAAAATCGATAAATTCCGAGATGGTAGTCATTGGTATGACGCTTAAAGAAAGTATATATGACGAAATTGACAAAAATATGTCAGGAATTAAAGCGTTAGCATTTTTACTTATTATTGTAGTTATTATTTTGGTAGTATTTGTAATTTATCAGGTATTGAAGCCTTTTGATACTATAATACGAGTAATTAATAAAAAGCAGAATGGTGATATAAACGCTAAAATGGATTTGGATTCAAATGATGAGTTTGGTGCTATTGCTCATGCATTTAATACTATGTTCAATGACGTGTTTGAAAATGAACAGCGTTACAGAACAATTGTTGAAATGACTAATAACATAGTATTTGAAATAAATTATAAAAAGGATACTGTTTTTGTTTCTAAGAATTTTAACAAGAAATTTGGATTCAGACCTAAGGACGATTCACTTGCTGAGAGCTTTTTCTATAAGGGCAGGATTCATAAGGATGACAAGGAAAAATTCACCCATGATTTTGAAAGACTTCTTGAAACAAGCAATTTTCTTCAGGGTGAATACAGGTTTAAGAATATTTACGGTGATTTCAGTTGGGTAATGATAAAAGCTAATAAGTTTTATGACCGTGATGACATACCCACAAAAATAGTTGGAGTAATTGTGGATATTGACCGTGAAAAGAAAAGCGAAATGCATTTGCTCCAAAAGGCAAGCTATGATAACCTTACTCAGCTCTACAATAGAGAGGCGTTTACAAAGGCTTTGGCTGCTGAAATGGAGCAGTCTGCAATTAAGAAAACGCTCGAAGCGATGTTGTTTATCGACCTTGATGATTTTAAGCATTTTAATGACCAATATGGTCATGCATGCGGAGATGAGGTTTTAAAATTTGTTGCAGATACGCTTAAGGAGGTAAGCTTTGAAAGAGGCTTTGCTGGAAGACTTGGCGGCGATGAATTTGTAGTTTGCATTACAAATCTTACATTAATAGGTGATATCGGGGATATTGCTCAGGAAATAATTGATATATTAGGGAAAGGCTTTTATTCTGAAAATTGTAATCAGACACTTGCTATTAATTGCAGTATAGGGATTGCATTTTTTAGAGAAAATGGTAAAACACCACAAGAACTTATGTCTGCTGCTGACGAAGCAATGTATGTAGTAAAAAAGCATGGAAAATCAGCTTATTCATATGCAAAATCAGTTACGGCAACTCAGAAATAAAAATAACCTGCGGCATGATGTCGCAGGTTTTCATTTATTTATTATTATAAGTCATAGTGTAATTTATGGCATTTACAAATAGGTAACGGTGATATTATGAATAGATTTCTTAGATTTATATTCAGCAGAAAAATAATAACAATATTGCTTATGCTCATTCAGGCGGCAGCATTACTATTTGCATTGATTTTTTTGCAGTCAAAATTTGCTGTTGTATATGTAACCCTTATAGCATTAAGCTTTATAATTGTATATTATATAATAAATAAAAATTTCAATCCGGCATTTAAGCTTGCATGGGTTATACCAATACTTCTTTTCCCGATTTTCGGGGGGCTTGTATATGTGTTTTTTCAGGCTCAGCTAGGAATAAGAATGTTTAAAAAAGCTCTTGCACAAAAGGTTGAACAAACAGAAGGCATGTTAAAGCAGAATGCGGATATCCTTAATGAAATGGACAACGATAATAAGCATATCGGCAATCTTGCAAGATATCTTCATAATTATGCCGGATTTCCTGTACATAAAAATACTTCAGTTACATACTTCAGCAGCGGTGAAAAAGAATTTCCTGCCATCCTTAAAGAGTTGAAAAATGCAGAACATTTCATTTTTCTTGAATATTTTATTATTGCAGACGGCAAGATGTGGAATGATATTCTTACTATTCTGAAACAAAAAGCAGCAGATGGAATAGATGTTAGGGTTATTTATGACGGCATCGGAAGCGAAATGATTCTTCCTGATGATTATGAAAAGGTATTGCAAAAATACGGAATAAAATGTCATATCTTTAACAAGCTTAGACCTTTTCTTTCAACTGCACAAAACAACCGCGATCACAGAAAAATAATAGTTATTGATGGCCATACAGCGTTCAGCGGTGGTGTTAATATAGGTGATGAGTACATTAATGAAGTAAAAAGATTTGGCTATTGGAAAGACACCGCTGTAATGCTAAAAGGTGAGGCTGTATGGAATTTTACAATGATGTTTCTACAAATGTGGGAATTAATGAATGACTGTAATGATGATTACCTAAGCTATGCTCCGTATGTGCATTATGACGGGAAGTTTGAAAGTGACGGATTTGTCATACCATACGGAGATAGTCCTATTGACAATGAACCGGTGGGTAAGCATGTTTATCTGGATATAATAAACAAGGCAAGAGATTATGTTTATATAACGTCGCCGTATCTTGTCCTTGATAACGAAATGTTTACAGCTTTGACATATGCAGCAAAAAGCAACGTTGATGTTAAAATTATTGTTCCTAATATACAGGATAAGTGGTATATGGCAATTATTGCTCAGTCTTATTTTAAAGACTTAATGATGGCAGGTGTAAAAATATATAAATTTACACCCGGCTTTATCCATGCAAAAAATTTTGTGTCAGATGATACAATAGCTGTATGCGGAAGTATAAATCTTGATTATAGAAGTCTTTATATGCATTACGAATGTGCAACGCTCATGTATAAAAGCAGTGCAGTAAAATGCATAAAAGAGGATTTTATAAATACGCTTGAAAAGTGTCATCAGGTTACAATTGAAGATGTTGATAACATAAAGCTGCCAATACGAATTATAACCGGAGCATTAAGACTTATAAGTCCGCTTCTTTAGTCTATTTTGCCAGATTATATATTGCCTCGACATCATTTTGTGACAATTCTACATAACAGCCTATTTTTCCGTCATAGCCAACAGCTTTTTCTGCCATTTCAGGTATCTTGTCAGTACCTATTCCTGCCTCTGACATTCTGACAGGAAGACCGATTGATTTATAAAACTGTTCAAGCTTTTCCGCAGCAAGAGTTACTGTTTCGTCATCTGAACTGCCCTTTATATCAAAAACCCTTTCTGCAAATTGCATAATTTTCTTTGGGTTAACTTTACCGGTATATTTTATCCATGCGGGGAATATGATTGAAAGTCCTGCGCCGTGAGCAATATCATAGAAAGCCGAAAGCTGATGCTCAATTGTATGCGAAGCCCAGTCACCGCCTCTTCCAGCGTCAAGCAAGTTATTATGAGCGATAGTGCCTGTCCACATTATTTCAGCTCTTGTATCATAATCAGTTGGATTTTGAATTGCAAGAGGAGTATATTTAAGCATTGTTTTCAATGCACCCTCAATAAGTCGGTCTGTCAGGTCACATACCTTTGTATTTACAAAATATCTTTCCATCATATGCGCCATAATATCGCTTGCACCGCAGGCAATTTGATACGGAGGGAGTGAATAGGTGCTTTCAGGATTAAGAATTGCAAAAGAGGGATAAATATATTTACTTGAAAATCCACGCTTATCAAGGGTATCCATTTTTGTTATAACAGAAGAATCAGAGCTTTCAGAGCCGGCAGCTGGAATTGTAAGAACAACACCGATGGGAAGAGCACCTTTTGGAGAGGCTTTTCTATCATAGAAATCCCATACATCTCCATCATAGACAGCTCCCAGTGCAATTGCCTTTGCAGTATCAATGGCGCTTCCTCCGCCTACCGCAAGAATAATACCGATGCCTTTTTCTTTTACAGTTTTAATACCCTCGTAAACAAGATCGAGGCGAGGATTCGGCTGAACGCCACCTAATTCTGATATTTCAATATTGCTTGATTTAAGGGATGCAATTACCTTATCATAAACACCAATTTTTTTAATTGATCCGCCTCCATAGACAAGCAGGAGCTTATTGCTGTAAGCAGCTGCTTCTTTACCCACATATTGTTCAGTATTGCGTCCAAAAATAATTTTAGTTTTATTCTGAAAAATAAAATCGTTCATGCTCAATCCTCTTTTCATAATAGTATACAATTATATTATATACCATCTATACAATAATTCAAGCGGCTGTTAAAATATTTAATATTAATTATTTGTAATATTAAATATAAAATTATAGAGCTGCATATGTAAATAATGACAGTTAATATGAGGTTTACGGGTTTTATAAGATTAATTGTTACAGCGGCGAGCTGCTGACAGAACAAGCATACTGCAAAAGGTTTTACTAGGTAATCCATCAGGCTGAATTTAAGCCGAGTTGTTCTGCATACAACAATAATTCTTACAATATTACTGTAAATATTGCTCGCATAATATGATATAAGAACGCCGGTAAATCCACATATTCTTACAAATATAATTACACATAGTATTCTGATAATGTATTCGCAGAGTGAATTTACAGTTGAGAAATTCTGTTTTCCGATACCTTTAAGTATTCCCTCAAGAACTATTTCCAAGTAAATAAACGGAATGACAGGGCACAGTCTGACAAGTGTATTTCCTACAAGACTGTCATAGGGGCAGATAAGATAACCGATATTTTTTCCTTGTGAAAACATTATTCCGGCAATAAAAAAGGCATAGGTAAACGATTTGCTGAATACATCTGAAATAAGGCATTTTAGTTTTGTGTAATTTTTTGCAGAATTCTCTCTTGCCACCTCAGGAATAATTATATTAGAAAGGCTTGACAGCACAACTGCCGGAAAAAAGATTACCGGAATGATCATAGCTTCAAAAAGTCCATATTCACTTAGGGCTTTTTCAGCTGAGTCATTATATTTAAGCAGGGCATAGGGGACAAGTGCTTCATTTGCTGAGGACATAATCATTTGAACATATCCGCTTATCAGAATTGGAAGCGAAAGCTTAAGATAGGCTGGTATTTTTTTTATGTTTGGATTGCTTTCAGACAGTGCGGAAAACCTATTATATTCACCGATATACATAAAAACGAAATAAAGACAGCTTATAGCTTCACCAAGACAGATTGACATTGCAATCATAAGGTATATATTCATTCCCTTGTCAAGAAAGAAAACTACACAAACAACGAGAAGAAGCCATTTTACTGCAAATTCAATGCAATCTCCTATGCAAGGTACTTTAACCTGTCTTATAGCATGAAAATATCCTTTTATACATGAACCTATTGAAGCAAGCGGCAGAGAAAGTGCAATAATTCTTATTGATAAAGCAATAGATGGCGTTTTAAGGATATTAACGGAAATGATATCAGCAGTCACAAAAGAAATTACAGCAAAAAAACCGGAAAGACAAAGTGAAAATCCGATGGAATATCTCATTATTCTTGCTACATTTTTATTTCCTGCACCAATTTCTTCGGAAACAAAACGACTTGTAGATATAAAAATATTTCCGTTTGCAAGAACCATAACAAAGCCAAAAAATGAAAAGATTAGTGTCATTATTCCTACTGAAGCGGCTCCAAGTCTGTTTGAAATAGAAATGTTCAGTATTAAGCCTAGTCCCTGCAAAATAAAATATACAATAGTAAGCCGTATTGTATCAGCAGCTATTTTTCCATAAATTTTTTTCAAAAAAACCCCTCATTTCATACTAATAATATGAAATGAGGGGGTACAAGTATACCATATATTTTTATAAGCAAAGTATAAAGTTTACAGTTCCGAAAGAGAAACAAACAGGAATTTTAAATGTATTTTTTAAATTAGTTAGTGTCATGTTTCTTTCAGCTGTTTGAGGCTTCAAAGTAAGCTCCTCACCAATTTCATCCGAAAGATTTACGCTAAACAATCCGTTCTGAAGATTTAAAAACTCGCCAACGCTTGCTTCAGCCATTTCGTCATATTCAGTAAGAACTTCACCAGCATATCTTGATGCAAACTCAAGAAATGCATTTATATCTGCTTCGGCAATAACAGTCGCATTAAATGGCCCTGATACTTCCTGATAAGCACAACAGTTACACTGGAAATTTTCAATCTTTTCTGACTGCATCGGAGTAAAATCATCACCAATAAAACGGATAAGATTTTTCATGAGTAAAGAAACATAACCTACAAGATATTTTGAATCTGAAACACCATTAAAATCATAAAATCTGGTAAGCAGCTGTTTAGTCTGATTATCCTTGACATTATAAAAATCAGCATCTGTAATTTTATTACTTTCTTTATAGCTGTTAAGAGCATTAGCAAACTGGCTTGTTGTCATATAACCATTATCAATTAGAACTTGTCCTAACATAAGATGGCCGCTTTGCTGACTTTTAAGCAAAGCCTCAAGCTGTGATTCTCTGATATATCCTTTTTCAATCATTATGTCACCCATTCTTTTGTCGGTTCTCTGTTGCTCCTTATGTACTTCTTCTGCCTGTTCAGCCGAAATCAAACCTGCATTAATTGCAAGTATACCAATTTTAACTCTTGTATTTTTTATCATTTGGAGAGCATCGGCAAGATGATCAGGAGATATCAGTTGCTGATTAAGCAAATAATTGCCAAAAAATTGAGTATACATTAAGGCAACACCCCCTACTAATTATTTTATTCCTTTAATAATTTTAATTACACTGTCATCAGATATAGGTTTTTGTAAGAAGTCATAAGCTCCGGCTTCAATAGCTTCCTTAAGATTACCCTGAGTACCTACGGAAGAAACTATAACAACCTTTGCGGACTTGTCAAAACTAAGTATTTCCTTTAATGCCTCAACTCCATTTTTTTTAGGCATGACAATATCCATAAAAACCAAGTCAGGTTTTTTATCCATATATTGTGCTACTGCCTGTTCACCGTCAGAAGCTTCCAAAACTGTAATATTACCAATTTTAGAAAGAGTATCTTTCATTTTTTTTCGTACAAGTATTGAATCGTCGCATATTAATATTGTTATCATATTATTATTCATAAAAACACACCAATCCAAAATTAATATAGTTAAATGATACCATAGTTTCACCGAAATTTCAAGTATAAATAATAAAAAAAAAAGCATTGCCTATACATTTAATATTTTAAATATTGTGCATTTTATACAATTTTAATTATATATTAAAATAAAAATAGTTAAAATTATCATGTTTTTCTAAATATAACTATAAAAATAACATATATTGAATTTATATAAAAATAATGATATACTTAATTTAAATATATGATTTAGGAGAAAAAAGATATGAGGGTTGTTTTGCAAAGAGTTTCTCATGCATCTGTAAAGGTAAACAACAGGATATGCGGAAAAATAGATAAAGGCTTACTTGTTTTTGTCGGTATAGGAAATGATGATACCGAAGACGATGCTGACAGAATTGCAGCTAAACTTTCAAGACTCAGGATATTCAGCGATGAAAACGATAAAATTAATCTATCAGTAAATGATGTTGACGGTAGCTTGCTAATAATATCGCAGTTTACACTTTATGCTGACTGCCGGAAAGGGAACAGACCTAATTTTACAATGGCAGCAAAGCCTGATAAAGCTGAAAAGCTGTATAATTATTTTATTGACATATGCAAAAAGTATGTGCCCATGGTTCAAAGCGGAATTTTTGGAGCTGATATGAAGGTTGAGCTTCTTAATGACGGTCCATTTACAGTAATTCTTGAATAACTGCGTTTATAAAAATACTGTCTGCACTTATTGCAGACAGTATTTTTATGAAAGCAATCGGAATTAAGTAACTGTCCCTCTATATATTAAAAAGCTAAAAAGAATTTGTTTCTTCTTTAAGAATACGTCCTTCTTTAAGTAGCTGTCTTAAAGTATCACTGTCATCGTTTTGCATAGCATTCCTGTATTCAGCAAGCCTTTGAATAATATAGTCTATTTCAAAGCATAGAGCATCCTTGTTCATCATAAACAGAGGTGTCCACATTATTTCGTTAAGCTTTGCAACTCTGGTCAAATCCTGAAAGCTGCCGGCACTGAATCCCAGTTGTTTTTGATGAGTAGGACTTTTTATATATGCGTTGGATACCACATGAGCCAACTGACTTGTAAATGCAATAATCTGGTCATGTTCTTCCGGAGTTGATATTATTGCTTTTTTAAAACCGATTAAATATGCAAAATCTTCAATGAAATTAATTTTTGATTGTGAAACCGATTTATGCGGAGTAATAATAAAGCTTGCATTATCAAAAAGATTATCAAGTGAGTATTCATAGCCGGAAAATTCTCTTCCTGCCATAGGGTGAACACCAATGAATGTAACCTCATTTTCGTTTAAAACAGGAGTTACTTTATCAACAACTGCTTTTTTTATTCCGCATGTATCAATAACAATACTGTTTTTCTTGAAATGTGCAGCATTTTTAATTATATAATTTATGGTATCATCAGGATAAAGAGAAACAATAGTAAGGTCAGCAAGTCCTAAATCATCAGTTTCCGCATCAATTGCACCTTGGGACAAGGCGGATTTTATAGTTTCCTTATTAATGTCAATACCCAATACTTTATAATCAGTATGCTTTTTAATTGTTTTGCAGAGTGAGCCTCCGATAAGCCCAAGCCCAACGACAGTAATCACCATTTTACCTTACCCTCAATGTAACGTAATAACACAATAAAGTTTATTACTTTAAAGTGTAACATCTTTTTGCTTATATGTCAATACATATGCAATCAAAAAAATAAATTTAATGCAAAACCTACAAAAGTCGCATATTTTGAAGTGCCTCTATTGAACGAATTTGCTTTTCAACAGATGAAACTTCAATAAGAAGTGTTGTTTCAGATAGAAATTCAGTATAAAGGTAGTAAAATTCCTGCCAGTTAATTTTTCCGTCTGACACAGCAAGGTGCAAATCAGAAACCAAATCATTATCATTGATATGGACGTGCTTAATATACTTGCTTAGTGATTTAGCCCATATATTCACAGGTGTGGAAGATATTATGGCATGGCCATAGTCAAAGCATATTCCGAAATTAGCATATTCACAAAGATTTTTGGCAAGCTTTTTAAGCATTTTAGGAGATTGGTCAAACATGTTCTCAATATATATACTAATATCAGGGTAATCAGTCAGCATACGGCTCCAGAATTCCACATTAGTTTTTAGCCAGTTATTTTCATATTCTTTAAGGTTAAGGATAGGATTAATATTGGTGTGAAAAATAACGGCCTTTGCATTGATTTTTTTTGCAGCTTCAATGCTTTGAATAACACGCAGCTCCGATACCTCTCGTATTTTTTTATCACTGCTGAATATTGTAACATCAAGAAAAGCACCATGAAGAGTGCAGTATTCAGGAAGATGAAATGATTTATATTTTCTGATAATATTGTTTTGCACTTCGGCATTATCAAGCACATCGGGATGGTAAAAGTCGTTATATTCAAACCCCAAATCATATTTTTCGGCAAGAAAGATGCTTTGCTCAATTTCTTTTAATAATGGAATTATAAGACGTTTATTCATAAAAGTTGCCTTTCGTAATATATTTATCTTTTGTGAATATTTTTTATACTTTATTATAACACATAAAATTTGATTTGTCATCATTTATTTTATGTTTTTGTTTACAAAAGTAAATAATAATGTTATAATTATACTGTTAAATAAAATTATTATTTAATTTAGAATAAAAGGAGGCATATTTACATGGCTTCAGAAGATAAATATTACATTAGCTCTGATGAAATGCTTGAAAAAATATTTTATTATATGCAGAAATTGTTTGAAGAAAAGGAACTGTCAAAGATATTACTTCTGCTTACGGATTTAGGACGAACGCTTGTAAATTCTGACAGGGCAAGCTTTTGGTTCTGGGACAGGCGTAATCATAATATATGGACTCTTGCTGCACTTGATACTGATAAGATAACAATACCAGAGGATACCGGACTTGTCGGTTATTCAATCATGCACAACACTATACTGGTAATAAATGATCCGTACAGTGATCCTAGATTTAATCAGGATGTTGATAAAAGTACAGGGTATGTCACAAAGTCTATTCTGACAATGCCGGTTACGAATACAAACGGAGAGGTCATCGGGGCATATCAGGCTGTTAATAAGCTTGGAAATAACGGTAATTTTGATGAGGTAACGGACATAAAAAGGCTTTCGCTTGCAGCGGCATTTTGTGGTAAAAGTCTGGAATCGTATATGCTATATAATGCATCACTTGAAGATCAGCTGACCGGATTAAAGAACAGAAGAGGCTTTTACAACCATTTTGAAAAATATATTAAGCCGTCAATGGCTGATTCACCAGCTTCGCTGATTATATGTGATATTGACTTCTTTAAAAAGGTTAACGATACATATGGCCATAATGCAGGGGATGCTATACTAAAACACGTTTCATCTTTGCTGGTTAAGCATTCGAGAATAGATGACGGAGTATTCAGATGGGGAGGTGAAGAATTTATTATTCTTCTGCCTAAAACAAGCGTTGATAAAGCGGCTGAAGTGGCTGAAAGACTGCGTTCAGAAGTTGAAGGCTCATCGTGCAGCTTTGAAGGACTGGATTTAAAGGTTACAATGAGCTTTGGTGCAACACAGCTTAATTCAAAAATTTCGATTGAGGATAATATAAGCAAAGCAGATGAAAGACTTTACAAAGCTAAAGAAACCGGCAGAAACAAAGTTGTATTAAATTAGAATTATTATGCAGTAAATCTCATGGCGTCAATATGAGGTTTGCTGCATTTTTACTTTAATTATAAGGTTAATTTTTTGTTAATTTACTTTAGATAAAATAATGAGGGTGGATATTATATACATTTTACTTAATACTAAAACGTTTAACAATTTAACGTAATACACAAAAATAAAGTGAAATTTTATAAACATTGTACAATATTAAACGTATAAGTTGCATAATATACAAATTTAAATAGAATTTTTGTGTTTATCTCCGATTAAATTAAAATGCCTTGACTTGTTTGATTAATATTGTTATAGTATTCACATAAAGTAAAAATAAGCTTATCAGTTAATTAAGTGACATTGTGCTAAATGAAAATTTTTTTAGAAAGGCAGAATAAAATATGAATACTAAAATCATAGGGCAGCAATCATTGCCTAATATTCCTTGGCAGGAAAAACCTAAGGGATGTACTGACGTAATATGGAGATATTCGGCTAATCCTGTTATTAGAAGAAATCATCTGCCAACATCAAATTCTATTTTTAACAGTGCTGTCGTTCCGTTTGAGGGCGGCTTTGCAGGAGTTTTCAGAGTTGATGATAAAGCAAGAAATATGGAGCTCCATGCAGGCTTTTCAAAGGATGGATTCAACTGGGACATTAATCCTGAAAGAATATCGTTTAAAACAGATATTCCTGAAATGGCTGAATTTCAATATGGCTATGATCCAAGAGTAACGTGGATTGAGGACAGATATTATGTAACATGGTGCAATGCATATGGCTGGAGACCTACTATAGGTGTTGCTTATACATATGATTTCAAGAAATTTACACAGCTTGAGAATGCATTTCTTCCGTTTAATAGAAACGGTGTGATGTTCCCGAGAAAGATAAACGGCAAGTTTGTCATGATGTCAAGACCATCTGACAGCGGGCATACTCCTTTTGGAGATATTTACATTTCACAGTCGCCTGATATGAAGTACTGGGGCGAACATAGGCACGTTATGGGACCGTCAAAGCCATGGGAGTCAACTAAAATCGGTGCTGGCCCTATTCCGATTGAAACTGACCGAGGCTGGCTCATATTTTACCATGGAGTGCTAACTTCATGCAACGGCTATGTTTACAGCTTTTCAGCCGCTCTTCTTGATAAGGACGAGCCGTGGAAGGTTCTGAAACGCGGCAGGGAGTACCTTATCAGCCCTCAGGAAATTTATGAAACGGTTGGAGATGTTCAGAATGTAACATTTCCATGTGCAAACCTTGTTGACGCTGATACGGGAAGAATTGCAATTTATTATGGTTGTGCAGATACATGTACTAGTCTTTGCTTTACAACAGTTGACGATGTAATGAAGTATCTTGACGAAAATAGCCAGATTTAACATATTAAAAGGCATTACTGCATAATATTTGCAGTAATGCCTTTTTTATTGAAGCTCGATAAAATCCTGTGCAGAATATCCTGTAATAGTATTATACTTGACAACATACCAGTTGCCTGTTGAACCATATACATTCACTGATGCACCATTTGGAATAGAACCGATTATTTTTGCTGTTATTGACGGATACTTTCTAATATTGAGATTTGAACCGTCAGTTGATACAATACCCTTTCTTACCGGTGTAGCTTCAACAAAAGGTATTCCGAAATAACTGCAAAGCGACTGCACCAGATTCCTTGCAATCGGAGTAAGATTATTTCTTATCCATGCGGCATCATCAGGATTATCGTGATAACCTATTTCAGCAAGATTTGCAACCGCTTTTGTCCTGGTAACTTCACCAAGCGAAGTTGTCGGAAGTGTATTAACCTTGGATGGAATAGGGTAAATCTGTTCAAAATTATTTGCAATTATGTTTGCGAGCTTTTTGCCGTTTGGGGAGTAAGGGGAGTAATAGATATCAATTCCTCTGAGCTTTCCGGCATACTGACCGCCGCCGGCATTTGAATGCAGGGCAAGATGTACATCATAATTGCCTGCATTTGAGTCTGCTATTGCACGTCTTACATTAAGTTCAGGGTTATTCCGAACGTATTGAATTCCTGATGAACGGAGATAGGGTTCCATTCGGTCAGCAATCATATTCATATACATTTCTTCGTTTCCGCCGTTTACATATGGATTCCATTCCTGAGTTGACGGACTGAGAAAAACTGTTGGCATTTCATATCACCTCTACACATTCTATGCAGAATGGGCAAAAACTGATACAATATACAATAATAGCCTGTGTTCATAAGTGCTTTATAAACACAGGCTATTAATTTTTATAATTGTTCGGCGAATTGCTTTGCAAGCTCCTTAACCTTTTCAAGATCTTCTTCTGACGGCTTCATTACGACTTTAAACGCATCGTGAACCTTTTTAAGTCCAAGGCTGTCAGCTCTGCTTTCAAGCATTGCACAGGCTTCACCGCTCCAGCCGTATGAGCCAAACACTGCATAAGGCTTCCCTCTGTTGGTAATTGCATCTGTAACAGAAAGCAAATCCCAAACAGGTTTAAGTGCATCCCTGTTTATTGTTGGAGAGCCGAAAAGAAGACCGGAAGCGAATTCAAGCTTTTCTTTCAGTTCTGTCATGCTATGCTTTATAATATCATATTTTTTTGCAGGTATTCCAAGTGCATTCAGCTGCTTTTCATACATATCCGCAATTTTCTCTGTATAGCCGTATGCCGAAACATAAAATATTGCAACATTTTTTGGGGTAGCTTTTGGAGCAGACCATTCTGCATATTTTTCCATGGTATACTTAATCTGCTTTTCGAGAACAGGTCCGTGAGAACAGCATACCATATCAAAATCAAGCGGTTCAAGCTTTTTTAATCCTTCAACAACATATTTCTTGAACGGACCGAATATAGCCTGATAATAGTTTTCAAAAGCAGATTTGTATGCGTCAATATAAGTGATTTCGTTATCTGTAATCATTGGTTCACAGTAATGAGCACCAAGAAAGTCACATGTAAATACAGTCTTTCTTGCAGGAAGATAAGAGAAAATACTGTCGGGCCAGTGAAGATTCGGAGCGGTAATAAATTCAAACACAAGCCCTTGTCCGAGGTCAAGACTGTCACCGGTTTTTACAATACGGCTTTTGAAAGTTTTATTTGATATATTTGAAATGTTTTTTATTGCTGCTGCAGAGCCTATGACAGTAATATCAGGATTATACTCAAGAAGCTTTTCCATACTTCCGCTGTGGTCAGGCTCAGTGTGGTTAAAAATAATATAGTCAATTTCTGATGGCTCACAGATTTCTTTTATGTTTTTGAAAAATTGCTTTGAAAAACGGTTATGAACCGATTCGACAAGAGCGGTTTTATCGCCTTTTACGAGATAGGCATTATAGGTTGTTCCGTACTCCGTAGACATTATTATATCAAAAACACGAAGATTCGGGTTGATCACACCTACGTACCATATATTATCTTTAAGCTTTAGCATATTAATCTTCATTCCTTTGTTGATATTTTAAACAGCTTATGCTATGCAGAGAATTACCCTGCATAGCATAAGTTTTAAAGCTTTGAAAATTCACTTTTTGCAAGACCACATACAGGACAGACCCAATCCTCAGGAAGGTCACTCCATTTTGTGCCGGGAGCTATTCCGTTGTCCGGATCTCCTTCTTCCTCATCATAGACATAACCGCATGGGCACTCGTACTTTTCCATTTTAACCATCCTTTCATTTAGTAATTATATTGTTTAAATTTGCTTACACATACAGTATACACTATTCAAAATATACTTGTCAAGTATATTTTGCGATTTCTTATATAATATTATAATTGTTTGCAATTTATTGGCCTGCACAGTTTAGAAAAGTAATTACTTGCTTTAAGATATTCTGTGCATTTTAAAGCATAAGCATTATCGGTAAAAATCCCGAATACCGCCGAGCCGCTTCCGCTCATACAGGAAACAAGCGCTCCGTATCTGTACATTATTTCTTTAATAGTATTAATTTCGCTGACATCTGAAACCATTTCAAAAATATTATAGCAGACTGAACATATTTCTGCAATATCTGAATTATTATAAATACTAAGAATAGGCATATCACTGTTATCTTTATTGGTAAGCAAATCAATTTTATTATAAGCTTCTTTGGTTGAAATTCCTGCTGTACCTTTAGCAATGACTATATAACAGTCGGGAAGAGGACGCAATGGAGTAAGAATTTCACCAATCCCTTCGCACAGAGCAGTTCCTCCCATTATGCAGAAAGGTATGTCAGCACCGGCTTTAGCACCGATTTCACAAAGCTCCTGTATAGAAAAACCTGTATGAGATATCTGGTTAAGTGCAGTTAAAACAGCTGCTCCGTCAGAACTTCCTCCGCCAAGGCCTGCCTGTGACGGTATCCGTTTGACAATATCAATATCAACTCCGAAATAATCTTTAGTTTCTCTAAAAAATGCTTGAGCAGCTTTAAAGGCTGTATTTGCTTCATCACAAGGAATATTTTTATCGCTGCAGGTAATTCTTATATTATCGGAATTATTTTTTGAAACAGTAACGGTATCATAAAGACTTATGCTCTGCATTACAGATTTAATGCAATGATATCCATCACTGCGGTTCCCTGTAACGTCAAGATACAAATTTATTTTTGCATATGCATTGAGAATTATGCTGTCCTGCATAATAATAACTATTCCTTTCTATGCTTTTATATTGGCTTACATTTATCATACCATATATAAAACAATAAAATCAACAAAATTAAACAATTTATTGCATTTATAACAGTCTGGAGTTATAATATATTTATATTTATTATAATTAGAAGGAGATTCCATGTTATGGTTAATGATATAAAGCAAAAAATACTAAAGCTTAAAAAAGAAAAGAATGTGACGATACTTGCTCATGCCTATCAGTCGGAGAATATCCTTGAAATTGCTGACTATACAGGAGATTCCTTTCAGCTTTCTGTAATGGCGCAGAAGGATAAAAACAGTACGATTATTATGTGCGGAGTTCATTTCATGGCGGAAACCTGCAAAATTCTTTCGCCTGAAAAAAAAGTTATTCTTGCTGCCAAAGGGGCAGGCTGTCCTATGGCAGAACAATTTTCACCTGCTGATGTTGAAAAATATAAAGCGGCTAATCCCGACTGTACAGTTGTGTGTTATATAAATACCACGGCGGAGCTAAAAGCGGTATGCGATGTCTGTGTTACTTCTGCGTCAGCTTTAAAGATATGCCGTAAAATTGAAAACAAGAATATTCTTTTTATTCCTGATATAAACTTAGGTTCTTATGTTGCCGAAAGTCTGCCTGAAAAAAATATAATTCTTATGCAGGGGGGGTGTCCTGTCCATAACGCTGTTACAGGTGAAGAAGCTGAAAATGCAAAAAAAGAATATCCAAACGCAGAACTGCTTGTTCATCCTGAATGCATTCCCGATGTTGTTAAGTTTGCGGATTATGTTGGTTCAACAACGGCTATAATGGATTATGCAAAAAAGTCTGAAAAGAATGAATTTATAATAGGAACAGAGCTTTCAATAGTTGAGCACCTCCAGTTCGCCTGTCCGGACAAAAAATTCTATCCGCTGTCAAAAAAGCTTATATGTCATGATATGAAGCTGACAACACTTATGGATGTTTATAACTCTCTTACAGGTAACGGCGGCTATGAAATCATCATGTCTGACGAGCTTATTAAAAAAGCTTCTGTCTGCATTAATAAAATGCTTGAGCTTGGATAAAAGGATTTTTTAACAGAAAATTTTAAGAATATCGGAAAGGAATATTAATTTGAACGAACAGCAGATAAAAGAGCAGATTTGCGAAGTATGCCGCAGAATGTGGCAGCTTGGCTGGACAGCCGGAAACGACGGAAACATTACTGTTAAGCTTGAGGATGGTAATATTCTTACAACCCCTGCCGGAGTATGCAAAGGCTTTGTTGCCCCAGAGCTGATTATTAAGACAGACAGTATCGGCAATGTTATTGAAGCTGAAAAAAAATATCGTCCGTCATCGGAGATAAAAATGCATTTGAGATGTTATAAGGAACGCTCCGATGTCAACGCTGTGGTTCACGCTCATCCTCCGATTGCAACGGGTTTTTCAGCTGCAAACAAACCGCTTGATGGATACAGTACCATTGAAGCAGTGCTTATTTTGGGTTCTGTGCCTGTAACGCCGTACGCTACTCCTTCAACTGATGAAGTGGCTGATTCTATTGCACCGTATCTGTCAGAACATGACGGCTTGCTTCTTGCCAATCATGGAGCGCTTACAGTCGGATGTGATTTGCAGACAGCTTACTGCAGAATGGAAACTCTTGAACAGCTTGCTAAAATAAGCTTGGTTGCACATCTTCTCGGCGGAGAAAAGGAAATTGACAGAAGCAATATTGATAAAATATTATCTATTAGGAACGGTTATAATATTTCCGGCAGGCACCCGGGATATAAAAAATATTCTGACAAAGGCTGTTAATGTTACATATCTGTTAATACTAAGTTGCAATATATGTTAACTTCTTGAAATTAACCAATTAAAATGTTATGCTGATATAATAATTATTTTACCGGAGAAAAACTGTGAATACAATAATTAACAAAAGGTTTGTATTTGTTTTTTTAGCTGCATTAATGTCTTGTATGACAGTTTTGTCAGCTTGTAGCGATAATGGAATTGGCTATACCTTTAAAGCCAATATTGAATTTAATCCTGAAAACCTTGACCCACAGCTTGCATGTGACAAATCTTCGCTTATTATTATAGGCAATATGTTTGAGGGCTTGATGAAGCTTAACGAGGATGGTTCTGTTGTAAACGGTGCTGCTGAAAGCTATAATGTATCTGAGGACGGAATGACATACACCTTTAAGCTTAAAGACAATATTTATTGGGAGGGAGTAGGGGATTTCAAGGCAAAGCTTTCTGCTGATGATTTTGTATATGCTTTTAAGCGCATATATGACAGCAGTACAAATTCACCTTATAGGGATACATTTAAGTGTATAAAAAATGCTTCGGCTATTGAAAATGGCTTAAAAGATGTTGACAGTCTTGGAGTCAGAGCTGATGATGCTTTAACGCTTACAATTGAGCTTGATTATCCGTATTATAACTTCATATATCTTTTGACATCAACAGCAGCTATGCCGTGCAATGAAGAGTTTTTTATCAGTACAAAGGGAAGATACGGTCTTGCTCCGGAAGCTACGATATCAAACGGGGCTTTTTATTTGAAGGAATGGAATTATGACCCGTACTGGAACAATAATTATATAATTATGAGACGCAATAAATCAAATTCGGAATATGATAGTATCTATCCGTCAGGACTGAATTTTTTTATAACTGGTGACAGTACAAAGGATATCAGCGATTTTTCTGATGGCAATATTGACTGTATGAGCACAGACATATATAATAAAAAGCTGTTCAATTCTGCAAATGTGAAATTATATAAGACTAAAAGTGCAGGATTATTTTTAAATCCAAAATCCGAAATATTCGGCAGCAGTTCTTTGCGTTATGCTCTTGCGGCTTCTTTTGACAGAGAAAAATGCAAGGAAGTTTTGCCGGATGGTTTTGATATTGCATATGGGATAATTCCAAACGGAATTACAATTCTCAATAAGAGTGTCAGGGATATTGTTCCGGAAGCTGATTATTCCTTGTATGATGTTAACACTGCACAAAGGAACTGGACAAATGAGCTTTCAAAGCTTGATGTTGTTTCTCTTGACGGAGTGAAAATAATGGTATCTGAAAACTTTGCGGGTTCGGATGCTCTGCATTGTGTTACTGAGCAATGGCAGAACAATTTGAATTTCTTTTGCAGTATAGAGGTTGTTTCTGCAAAGGAATATCAAAGCCGTATTGAGTCAGGTGACTTTGATATTATTCTGTCAGAATTTGATAATATTGAAAATGATCCTGCAAAGTGTTTTGATTATTTTGTTTCAGATAATGAAAAAAACATTCTTGGATACAGTAATAGTGCAGTTGATAGTAAAGCATCTAAGATATTAAAGTCACTAAGTTTAAATGAAAGTGTTAGTGCAATTAATGCAGCTGAACTTGAAATAATAAATGACTCATACTATATTCCGTTGTTTTATGAAAGCAAGTATTTTCTTACTAATAAAAATGCTCAGGGTATAGAATATAATCCCTATACAGGACAAATTTACTTCAAGGAAAGCAAAATGTTTGATTAAAAAAAGCTCACAGGCAGATTACTGCTTGTGAGCTTTTTTGTTAATATTTGCAAGAGGAGAAGCGTCCATTGCATCTTTTATGCTGTCATTTGAAATGTGAGTGTAAATTTCGGTAGTGGCAATGCTTTTGTGTCCAAGTATTTCCTTTAAAACAAGAGTATCAACATTTCCGTATTGATACATCAATGTTGCCGCTGTATGGCGAAGCTTATGTGTTGTTATACCCCTATTGTCAAGATTACATTCCCTTAATGAATTTATAACAATCTGTTCAACTCTTCTTCCGCTTATGCGTCGGTTTTGCTTGCTTAAAAATAAGGCTTTTTCAGTTGTATTCAACTGCTTTCTGTACTCAAGGTAAGCCTTTAAGGCTTCAATGCAGGCGCTGTTAAGATGAATAATTCTTTCCTTGTTTCCTTTTCCCAACAGCCTCATTGACTGCTCATAAAAATCAACGTCCTGAATGTTCAGACCGACAAGCTCGCTTAAACGCATACCGCAGTTTATAAAAAGTGTAACAATGCAGTAATCTCTTGTAAAATATGGACTTTCAGTATCAAAATTAGTAAGAAGCTTTATACTATCATTAAGTGTAAGGTATTTGGGCAGCATTTGCGGAAGCTTCGGAAAGTCAATATCCTTAACAGGATTTTCGGTAAGAAGGTTAATATTATTGTTAAGGCACTTGTAGAATATTTTAAGAGAGGAAAGCTTCCTTGCACGAGTTTTAGGACTGTTATTTCTTTCAGAAGCAACATAATTAAGATAATTTAAAGCATCAAGCTTTGTAAATGATTTAAGCATATCGAGCGAAATATCTTTGATTTCTATTGACTCAAGAGGGGTGTCTTCCGGAAGATTAAGCTTTGTCATTTTAAGATAACGCAGGAATAAACGCAGGTCAATGTAATAAGCTTCACAGGTTCGCTCGGATTTTATGCGTACAACCCTTTGATATGTAAAAAAATCATTTAAAAATGACGGACATTCATTTTTATCAATTTTTATAATAACCATTCCTTTCTGCCATTTCCTTCGGTTTTGAAACTGAACCAAGTTTAGTTAAGCAAAATTCCTGCTATCCCTGTTTCAGGAAAAAAACAAATAGCTTAGTAAAAAATATTTTTTACGCTAATCCCTACATTAACAAGTTAGCAAACGGAATAATACGCTAATAAATGCTTAAATTAATTGTAGCGCTATGAAATTTAATTGTCAAGGCAGTAAAAATTTTCTTTAAGTGTAGAAAAATAAATATGTTTATGTTATAATTAGTTTTAATATTAAAAATTTGGAGTTGATACGGATTGTCTATAAAATATCATCGTGAAGAGGTCGGCGATGGAATATATTTCACGTCTTTGCTTGATGAACGCCTTAAGACAAATACAATAATTGTTCATATGCTGACTAAGCTTGAAAAAGAAACCGCTTCGCTTAATGCCATTGTTCCTGCGATGCTTTCCGACAGCAACAGCACCTATACAACATTTACCGAAATGAATAAAAAACTTTCATCTTTGTATGGAGCGGTTATAAAAGGAGCGGTTTCAAAAACTGGCGACAGTCAGGTAATGTCGCTGACATCAAGCTGTATTGCCGATAAATATGCATTTGATAAGGAGGCTGTTACTGAGGAGCTTACCGATATTCTTATTGATTGCCTTATTTCGCCATATACGGTTAACGGGGCTTTTGAGGAAAAGCTGTTTGAACTTAAAAAGCAGGAGCTTCTTGACGATATTGAAGCTGAAATTAATGATAAGCGAGCTTATGCAATAAAGAGGGCATCGCTTAATATTTTTGAAAATGAACCAAGCTGTATTTCGGCAAAGGGGGAAAAGGAAACTGCCGAAGCTATTACTGCCCAAAAAGCTTTTGAACAGTATAAAAATCTGCTGAAAACTGTACAATTTGAAGTTGTATTTGTTGGTTCAACAAATCCCGATAATATAAAATGCAAGCTGTTTAAGGCATTAAAATCTATCGAAAGGCAGTATTTGGGCGATAATTATTCTGTAAAGTCACCTGTAAAGAATACTGTAAGAGAAGTTACAGAAACTCTTGATGTTGCACAGAGCAAGATGGTTATTGCATTTAAAACCGATTTTGAGGGACTTGTTACGATGAAACTTATGAACGCTGTTTTTGGTGGAACACCGTTTTCAAAGCTGTTTCTCAATGTAAGAGAAAAGCTGAGCCTTTGCTATTACTGCTCGTCAGGCTTTAACGACAGAAAGGGTGTTCTTTATGTTGACAGCGGGGTTGAACATGATAATATTGAAAAAGCTAAAAAGGAAATACTGAATCAGCTTGAAGCTGTTAAAAATGGCGATTTTTCAGATGAACAGCTTGATAATTCAAAGCTTTCAATTATCAATTCATGGAAAAGTGTCAGTGATAATCCACGTTCGATTGCTGAATGGTATTTTAACCAGAGCTACAGCAAAACCTCTTTTTCTCCCGAGGATGAGATAGAAAAGCTTAAATCTGTATCAAGAGAAGATGTTATAAGGGCGGCAAAAACATTAAAGCTTGATACTGTTTATGTTCTTACGGGAAAGGAGGCAACTAATTGATGGAAAAGAAAATAATAAAAAACGAACGTACCAACGAGCATTATACTTATATTAAGCACCCGACAGGGCTTGATATTTATATATGGAAAATGGAAAATTACAGCACAACCCATGCCCTTTTTGGCACGAAATATGGTTCAATAAACAATAAATTTAAAACAAAGAATGATAAGGATTTTATTACCGTTCCAAACGGGATAGCTCATTATCTTGAACATAAGCTGTTTGAAAACGAGGACTGTGACGTTTTCAGCCTTTATGCCAAAACAGGTGCTTCTGGAAACGCATATACTTCGTTTGACAAAACCTGCTATCTTTTCAGCTGCACCGACCACTTTGAAGAATCACTTGAAATTCTTCTGAATTTTGTTCAGTCGCCTTATTTTACGGAGGAAACTGTCCGCAAGGAGCAGGGTATTATCGGTCAGGAAATCAGAATGTATGACGATAATCCCAGCTGGAGAGTGTTTTTCAATATGCTTCAGGGACTGTACCATAATCATCCTGTTAAAATTGACATTGCCGGAACAGTTGAAAGTATAGCTGAAATTAATGCAGATTTGCTTTATAAATGCTATTATGCATTTTATAACCTGAATAATATGATTCTAAGTGTTGCAGGAAATGTTGATGAGGATAGAGTTATTGAAATATGTGACAAGCTTTTGAAGCCCAATAATAATATTGAACTTGAAACTGCTTTTGAAGATGAACCGATGACTGTTGCAAAAAAAGAAGTTGTTCAGCAGCTTGAGGTTTCTATGCCAATATTCAACATTGGCTTTAAAATGAAGCCAGCTAAGGGTATTGATATGGTAAAGGCAGAGGTGGAAACAAATATTGTTTTATCACTTCTTTCAGATGAAAGCTCATCATTTTACAAAAGATTATATGACGAGGGGATTATTAACTCAACCTTCTCTTCGGAGGTCTTTAATGGTGACAGCTATTTCTGTGCAATATTCGGAGGAGAGTCAAGAAATCCTTATGCTGTTCTTGAAAATATTTCAGCTGAAATTAAACGATGTATGAAAGACGGGCTTGACAAAGAACGTTTTGAAATTATTAAGAAATCTTATTATGGTTCACTTATACGGGAACTAAATGATGTTGAAACTATTGCAACAATAATGCTTAATATGGGAATGGAAAAGCTATCAGCTTTTGATGTGATTGAAACAGTTGCAGCAGTTACTTTCGATGATGTTCAGAAGCGTCTTGAGCAGTTTAACCCGGAAAATGTATCAATTTCAATTATTCAGCCAAAAACAATATAAACAAATAGTGAAGGCATAGCGTGGAAAATTGATTTTTCACGCTGCTATTTGTTCATATTTAATAAAAGGGCAGCAGAATTTTGCTGAATTGAACTCAGTTCAGTTCAGTTTCATGACCGGAGCAAGTAGCAGAAAGGAATGAAATTATTATGGAACAAACTCTTGGAAACCTTGAATGGAATAAGATTACGTTTCCTAAGCTCGGTTGGGAATTTAACGTAACCAGTGACGCATTTACCATATTTGGTCTGTCAATCAAATGGTATGGAATTTGCATAACGATAGGATTATTATTGGCTTTTATATACGGATTTAGGAGGATGAAAAGCTACGGTATAGATTCCGACAGAGCAGTTGATGCTGTGTTTGCAGGTCTTATAGGTGCAATAATCGGTGCAAGGCTTTATTATGTTTTTCTTGAATGGGATTCGTATAAGGATAATCTTTTAAGTATTTTTAATACTCGCAGCGGGGGATTGGCAATTTACGGCGGACTTATAGGGGCAGTACTGTTCGGAGGAATAACAGCCAAAATTCGTAAGGTTAAGCTTACTCCTCTTCTTGATCTTGCAGGTCTTGGTTTCCTGATAGGACAGGCTTGCGGAAGATGGGGCAACTTCTTTAATCATGAATGCTTTGGTTCAAATACAAATCTTCCATGGGGAATGTCAAGTGGCAGGATTCAAAGCTATATAACTGATAATGCAGCCTCTATTCTTGACAAAACAGGTGTAGTTGTAAATCCATATATTCCGGTACATCCTACTTTTTTTTATGAATCCTTATGGTGTGTAATAGGCTTTATACTTATACATCTGTACAGCAAGCACAGAAAATTTGATGGTGAATTGTTTCTTATGTATATAGGCTGGTATGGTCTTGGAAGAGCAGTAATCGAGGGCCTTAGAACAGATAGCCTTATGATTGGACATATAAGAGCGTCACAGGTTGTCGCAGGAGCTTGTGTAGTTGCTTCAATAGCGGCTATTCTTGCAATAAGACGAAAGATTGCTGTTGACGGAGATTATGTATTGTACAAGGATACGGAGGAATCTAAAAGACTTTTACTTGAATCGGAAGAAAAACAGAAAAACGGAAAAGGTAAAAAAGCTGTCGCTAAAGATAAGCCTGAACAGATTAATACTGACAAAAGTATTGCAGATGGAAAAGAAGATATTATAGAAGCAGATAATGCAACTAATGAGGAGGACAAGTAAATGGCTCAGATTATAGATGGAAAGATTATTTCCGCAAAAGTTAAGGCAGATGTTAAAGCAGAGGTTTCAGTACTTAAGGAGCAGGGAATTAATATAGGTCTTGCTGTGGTAATTGTAGGAGATAATCCTGCGTCAAGAGTATATGTAAACAATAAAAGAAAGGATTGTGAGGAAGTCGGTATCGAGTCATTTGAATATGCTCTTTCCGAAAGTACAACACAGGATGAGCTGCTTTCTTTGGTAAAAAAGCTAAACAATGATGATAAAGTAAACGGTATATTGGTGCAGCTTCCTCTTCCTAAGCATATAAACGAAACTTTAATAATTAATGCAATTGTTCCAGAAAAAGATGTTGATGCATTTCACCCTGAAAATGTAGGGCATATTATGATAGGTGATTTTAAATTTCTGCCGTGTACACCTGCCGGAGTAATGGAAATGCTTTCGGAAACGGGTATTGACGTTTCGGGAAAAAACTGTGTTGTAATAGGAAGAAGCAATATTGTCGGCAAGCCTATGGCTATGCTGCTGCTTCATAAAAACGGAACTGTAACGATATGTCATTCAAAGACTAAAAATCTCAAGGAAATATGTGCACAGGCAGATATTCTTGTTGCCGCTGTCGGCAAAGCTAATTTTGTAACCGCTGATATGGTAAAGGACGGAGCTGTTGTTATTGACGTCGGAATGAACCGCCTTGACAATGGAAAGCTATGCGGTGATGTTGACTATGCAGCATGCTTTGAAAAGGCAGGGTATATAACTCCTGTACCGGGCGGAGTTGGACCCATGACAATAGCTATGCTAATGAAAAATACTCTTACATCTGCAAAAATAAAAAATTCTTTGATATAAGGCAAATAAATCCTTCAAATTGTGGAATACTTAATATACGCAGTATTTTTACATTTGGAGGATTTTTTTATGTCTGAACGCTTTAGACTTAGATTATTGCTGTGTGTTATTAGTATTGGCTTTTTATGTACGTTTATAAATATTATATCTATCAATGATAATACAAAGATAAAACAGGTGTCGACAAATTACGGAAAATATACAGTTTCAACTGAATATGAATATGGAACAATTTACGACTGTAACATGAAAAGACTTAATAATTTAACTACTAAATATATGGCTGCAGTAAATCCTGCTCCTGATGCGTTGACAGAAGTGATGCCTCATGCTGTGGATAAGCAGAGCTTTCTTAAAAATATGCAGAATAATGTTCCGTTTTTGTGTGAAGTAGATACACCGGATATTTTTAACGATAATGTTACAGTTTTTGAAACAATCGTAAGAACTGATAAAGCACAGCTTGCTCCGAATATAGTGGGGTATCTTTCCTATGGAACGGGAGTATGCGGAATTGAAAAAGCTTTTGATGATGTCCTTAGAAGAAATAAAACACGCAATACGGTTACTTATAATGTTAATGCAGTAGGAGATGTTTTAAACGGAACAAAAATAAGCAAAAAAAACCCTAGTACGGTTATTTCGGGAGTTGTAACCACCTTGGACAGCGATATTCAAAAAATTTGTGAGGAGTCTGCAAAAAGTATTGATAAGGGTGCTGTTCTTGTAATGGATGTTTCAACAGGTGAAATAAAAGCTTGTGTAAGCAAACCGACATTTGATGTTACAAATGTGTCGGCAAGTCTTGACAGTACCGATTCTCCTTTTATAAACAGAGCTTTTTCAGCATATAATGTCGGATCAATTTTTAAGCTTGTTACGGCAGGAACAGCGTTGGAATCAGGGATAAGTCCTGAATACACTTATACTTGCACAGGAAAAATAAATGTGGACGAAGTGGAATTCAACTGCCATAAATTTGGCGGACATGGTGAACTTGATATGTGCAGTGCTATTACAGAATCCTGCAACACATATTTTATAGCGCTTTCAGAATATATAGACAACAGAAAATTTCTTGATACTGCAAAAAAAATCGGGTTTGGAAAAGAAAGCATTTTGTGCGATGGAATAGTATCATCTTCCGGAACAATTCAGACATTGGAGGATCTTAAAATGCCTGCTGAAAAGGCAAATATGTCTTTTGGACAGGGCAAGCTTACTGCAACGCCTCTTCAGATAACTTTGCTTACTGCCACTATAGCCAATAATGGATTAACACCTGTTCCGCAACTAATTTCCGGAGAGGTTGATGTCAACAATAATTTTGTATCATATTCTGAATTTTCAGTATCCAGGAGTATATCTGCTGATACAGCAAAGACATTAAAAAAATTCATGGTGGAAACAGTCAATTCACCAAAATCCTTGGCAAAGCCCTTTTTGGTGGAAGCAGGAGGGAAAACCTCAACCGCACAGACAGGACGTTTTGACAAAGATGGAACTGAATACGTAACATGTTGGTTTACAGGTTTTTTTCCGGTTGACAAGCCTAAATATGCGGTAACAGTTTTGGTTGAAGATGGGATAACAGGGAATATAAGCTGTGGTTCAGTTTTTAAAAGCATTGCGGATAAGGTCTATGCTTATAAGAATAATAATTATAATGGAAAAATGTATTGATTTTTATAGGAATTTGTAGTATAATAATTTTGATTTTATTTTTGTTTGTATAATATAGTTTGTTAATAATAGATTGGAGTTAATTGTTATGGGATACCCTGTTATGACACCGTCATTTTATAAAGAGCTTATTCCTGATGTTAAAAACCCCGAGAGCGGTCCTAAATGCGACATTATTATAACACCTGCAGCGGTTGAATATGTTTTTTCGTTAAGTGATGTTACAGTTGTGAAAAAGCTTATGTCAATTTCAGAACCTCTTTCTTACAATATGGTAAATATGGATGCCGAAAAAGAGAATATGTTTGCAGACAGGGTACAGGCAAGACTTGCAAAATTTCCTCAGCTTCAGTATTATTGGCAGATAAGAATGCTGATCATGAACATTCTTCAAAGAAAAAATATAGTATTTGAAAAGCGTATGCTTATTTTAAACTATGCGATGAAAACAGTAGACGGAATGTTTGAAAAAGGACAGCCAGGACTTATTCCGCAGTTTGTCAATCAGTTTATCGGCATGGAATCGTATGAGCAAGTCTTGGAATATTTTAAGACTATAAAACCTGTTTTTGAGTCGGCATTAGGTGAAGGCATTGGATTTTTGAAAATATTTAAAACAACACCTTCTTTTAGAAGCATTATGAATACTGTTTATAAAAATCTTGGAATTTCCGGTCCTGAAACGCTTTCAACTGTTGATATGAACAAATATATTACTCTTAAAAAGAATTTTATAACAGAGGTTATTAAGGATAAAGAACACTATATTGAAAATATAATGATAAATTATGTTTGGTCGCTTTCTATGCCTTTTGCTGCAGAGGGAATTGGTATATGGGATAATTATGTGTTTTTTTGTATTATTTACAATGCAATTAAGGTAATGCTTACCTGCTACATGCCTGGAAAAAATGATGATGATTTTGCAGAGGCAATTGCTGAATTTGACAAAGCATTCAGAAGCGGGGGCCTTGATATAATTGCAAAAACTATAAGGGCTTCCAAAAATGCAGGTAATAATAACAACGGAGATCTTGCAATTTTAGTTGTAAGTTAATTATTACAACTAAATTTCTAAAACATTGCTTAAAAATTGAAAATCGTAATTAAATTGTAATTAATTTTTCCAAAAAAACTATTGGCAAATTATATTTTGTGTGGTATAATGATAAAAGGATTTTTATTCTAATATATTAATAAAAAGGAGATAGTTAAATGAAAAAGTGTAATAAAATTAAAAAAATTGCTATTGCTGCTGTAATGGCATCCGCTATTTCTGCTCAGATGCTTGCAGCTTCGGTAAGTGCAGATTCAACTCTTACATTATATTATTATAATGGGGTTTATTATTCGTCACAAGCATATGCTTCAAATCTTGCTGGATATACAGTTAGTGCTTCTTCTATTAATACATCATCCTTAGCTAACTACTGGTATAATAGTTATACTGGAGGATATTATTCATCTTATTCGGATGCTCGTAATGCTAGCAGCTCAGGAAGTGTTACACAGCCATATACAACGTCATCATCTACTAATACTGCCAGTGGTACAAATCGTTATTATAATTCAGTTAAAGGCTTGTATTATCCAAACTATTCATCTGCAGTAAGTGCTTCTAACAATTCTAAAGATGTAACTACTTTTTCAACAACAACACCTAAAGCTTATTTTTGCATGACTAACGGTATATATTATGATACATTAGCAGAAGCTGAAGCTATAGCAGGTTCTGCTTATGTAATTCGAATTACTAATGTAAGTTCAACTTCTTCGACTTCCGCTAGTGATAGATATGTAATTAGATATTATTCATCCGATTCTGGGGATTATTATCTTTCATACAGTGAAGCTTTAAGCCATTCTACATCTTCTTCAAACATATCTTCGACTAAAGTATATACTTATGACTATTGGTTCTGCAAAGAAAACGGACTATTTTATTCAACAAAATCACAGGCATTATCTCATACTACTAATAATGATGAATCAATGGTTGAATATGTTAATGCATCATATTACAATAATAACTATAATTATAATTATAATTATAGTTATTATAACAGTAATTATCCAT
>ENA-UOYA01001168-UOYA01001168.1-activated-sludge-metagenome-genome-assembly--contig:-NODE-1168-length-29350-cov-8.448131_pt1 | contig 29350 bp, 23 predicted proteins | sample MGYA00238163_ERZ764804 | MGnify/ENA primary metagenome ERZ764804 (study PRJEB28919, sample SAMN05720223) | activated sludge metagenome | isolation source: Anaerobic digester | place: Hong Kong... | reverse complement strand
GAGCGAAATAAATTCCTTTTTGTAAACGCTCGATGTTGAGTGTTGTTTTTTCATCCACCAATTTTTCACTCACCAACACATTACCCAAAACATCGTAAATATTCACCAGTGTGCCTTCCGGCAATTGATTCCAATTCGCCACCTCAACCATTAATTGTTGATTGGCAGGATTTGGATATAAGGTCAACGGCCCAACATGTAGATCTTGAATTCCGCCAATCTGCACGTTCAAAGGAGCTGATGTTGCACTACAACCATTGGCGGTTACTTTTACAGTATATACTCCGTTTGAAGAAAGCGCTAAAACCTCTGATGTGGTAGTGGTTAGCAAGTTGCCATTCAAATACCATTCGTAGCTGGTAAATCCCGCAGTTGTAGTAAGGGTATTTGCATTTGTTTGGGTTATTGCAACCGATGGCAATGGTTTTACAGTTAACGTTAAGGTGACAATACTATCGCATGAACCACTAACAGTCAAGGTATCTTTATAAGTACCTGCAGTAGTTAAATTAGCGCCATTGAAAGCATACGACTCGCCTTGGCAAATCGATGCACTCGATGTTCCGGAAGTATAATTTGAAATCGATAAATTCAATGTAATGATACTATCGCAGCCTGCTGCGTTTTGCAAAGTATCGAGGAAAGTTCCTGCAGTAGTATGGTTCACACCATTAAAGAAATAGGATTGGCCTGTACAAATACTTTTATTGATAGTTCCGGTTGTTTTTGATTTAACCGTAAGTGTTAATGTCAAAATACTATCGCAACCTCCGGGTACTGTTAAAGTATCTTTGTAAGTGCCGGCAGTAGTGAGGTTTGCGCCATTAAAGAAGTAAGACTGACCTTGACAAATCGATGCACTTGTTGAACCACTTGTATAATTTGAAATCGATAAGTTCAATGTAATCACACTATCGCAACCTCCCACATTTTGCAAGGTATCGAGGAATGTACCTGCAGTAGTGTGGTTCACGCCATTAAAGAAATACGATTGTCCGCTACAAATACTTTTGTTGATAGTACTAGCCGATTTTGGTTTTACGGTTAAGTTCAAGGTAAGTAAACTATCGTAATCAGCGCTATTGACTAATGTATCTAAATAGGTACCCGATGTTGTTCTATTCACACCATTGAATAAATACGACTGTCCTTGGCAAATCGATTGATCGATAGTGTGTGAGGATTTCGCTTTCACGATCATTGTAATCGCATTTGATGTTGCAGGATTTCCTGTAACACCGGCAAGGTTAGACGTCATTACGCAAGTAACTACTTGTCCGTTTGTAAGTGTAGTTGACGTAAACGTAGCACCGGTTCCTACATTTGTTGCACCCACTTTCCATTGGTATGTTGGTGCTGTTCCTCCATTGGTTGGAGTGGCTGTAAATGTTACTGATGAACCTGCACAGCTATTATTCGAACCGCCTGTAATGGCAATGCTTACCGAAGCAACTGCAGCCGGAGCAACGGCTTCAGTGATAGTAACAGCTGTAGCCACTTGTGCTTTATCTCCACTACTAGATCCATTGCCATTGGATGCCAATACTACTCCATAAATCTTAAATGAACCGGTACCTGCTGCTGGTGCAGTCCAAGGAATTGATTCAATATAAGTTGTACCCGATCCGCCTGTTCCCGAAGTAGCTGTAATGGCTGCAGTACTGTGTTCGATAAATGGAACCGGTAATCCAGAAGTGGCAGTTGATGTATTTTTAACCCCTGTTGGAAGTGGTGTTCCCCATGTACCTGCCTGCACAGCTGAACCTGTTCCGGCTCCTGTAACTTTAACTGTGGCCAATTGGAATCCAAATTTTGGATAAGATGTAGCTGAAGTATTTGCAGCAGAAATTTTTACGGTGTAGCTCATACCTGGCCGATAACTTGTTACGGGAACACCCGCAGAGTCGAGCTCTACCTTTGTTCCAATTGCCGATGTTGATCCGTGACAAGAACATCCGGTAGACCCGGTTGCACCTGAACCATCGCTACCGTTAAATGCATAACCATCGCGGTAACTGCTAAGGCTAATACTACCTAATATTCCCGCAAAAAGGAGAAGTAGAATTCTTTGTTTCATGATAAATTTAAGTTAAATGAATCATCAAAACTACAATAAATCTAAAGGGGAAATACTTCACTAAGCTGCTCGCATAGACTTTAAGCCTTTTTTAATGCTTAAGAAAAACTAGTCGTTTGGTGCTCAAGCCATTAAAGATTAGTATTCATTTTCTGCTGTCGTTTCAACACAAAAGCATCCAAAAGATTCGGACTGAGTTGACTTACGAATCGGATTAATTTTGCATCAGGTCCCACCATCACACGCTTTGCTTTTTTCTCTATAGCGCGAATAATAATTGTTGCCGCTTTTTCGGCTGAGGTTATAGCCACTTTATCGAATTCCTCCTTTACTTTATCGCCATCTTTATAATGAATGCCATTATTGACAATGTTCGTTTTAATACCGCCCGGGTGCACGCAGGTAACCGCCACATTCGTTCCACTTAATTCCACGCGCAATGTTTCCGTAAATCCACGTACTGCATATTTCGAGACACAATACGGCACTTGTGAAGGCACCGGAAATAATCCGAATACGCTTGACGTGTTAACAATTGCAGCTTCCGGTCGAGTTAAAAGGATTGGCAAAAACAACTTTGTATGATAAATAACGCCCCATAAATTCACGTTGATTAATCGCTCGAAATCGTCCATAGGAATTTCATCGAAAGTTGCTTTTCCAATAGCCATGCCGGCATTATTGATAAGCACATCGATGTATTTGAATTCGTCTAAAACAGACTTAACAAAAGCTGCAATTTGAGTCTTATCGCCAACATCCACTTTGTAGGATTTGCAACGACCATGTTGCTGTTGAACGAGCTGCTCCGTTTCAGCCAAACCAATAGCATTAATATCAGACAGCAATACCATTGCACCTCGCTGCGCCAATTGCAATGCCAATGTACGTCCCATGCCCGATCCGGCACCCGTAACCACTATTATTTTATCGTTGAAATCTTTCATGTATATGTGTTAGTCCTAAAGTTGACAAAATATTTTCAAAACAAGCCTAAAGTTTGAATTTAAATCTTTCTGCTATTTTCGAATTATGAAGATTGGAATTTTAAGAGAAGAAAAAAAACCAAGAGATGCGCGGGTGCCACTTACACCATCGCAATGCAAAGCTATTTTGGAGCGCTTCCCGAATATTGAAATATTTGTACAACCGAGCAAACACAGATGTTTTACGAACGAAGAGTATCAATACCACGATGTTACATTACAGGAAGATGTGAGTCATTGTGATATTTTATTTGGTGTAAAAGAAGTGCCTATTGATTGTCTATTGAAAGAAAAAACCTATGTATTTTTCTCGCACACCATCAAAAAACAACCCCAAAACAAAAAGCTATTGCAACAGATTATTCGCGATAAATCTACGTTGTTGGATTACGAATGTATGACCGATAAAAACGGCAAACGCATCATTGCTTTCGGACGATGGGCAGGTATAGTTGGCGCTTATCACGCTATTCGAATGATTGGTTTTAAAACGAGTCGATTTCGCATGCGCCAAATGATCGATTGTTTAAATTTTGCAGAAGCGCAAAAAGAATTCGAATACATGGATTTGCCGAATTGGAAAATCGTGCTCACCGGAAACGGCCGTGTAAGTGAAGGCGCAGCCTTTTTGCTCGACATTATGAAGATAAAAAAAGTGAGTCCGTACGACTTTTGTTATAAAGAATTTGATGAATTGGTGTACACCCAACTCGATACCAAAAATTTATTCTACAAACCGGAACAAGAAGAATTTGATGCTGCCGATTACCATGCGAATCCACAGACATACTGTTCAAGTTTTTATCCTTTTACAAAAGTAAGTGATGTGATGATTAACGGAATTTATTGGGACACAAGAATACCAGCATTCTTCAGTAAAGAACAAATGCAAGAACGCGACTTCAAGATTAAAATCATTTCTGATATCACCTGCGACATTGCGCCTGAATCATCGGTTCCTTCAACATTGTATGCATCGTCTATTGCCGATCCGTATTACGGTTACAATCCTGAATCAGGCTCTTTATGCCAAACATTCAACGATTACTCCATCGATATTATGGCGATAGACAATTTACCGAATGAATTGCCACGCGATGCTTCTGAAGATTTTGGGAATATGATTATCAGTAGGGTTTTGCCGGAGCTAATGAAAGAAGAGAGTCGTGTGATAAAAGATGCCACTATTGTGAAAGATGGAGTATTAACCGAAAAGTTCAGCTATTTAAGCGATTACGCTGCTGAAAATTAATCAGTGGGAATAAAAAAAGCGTAGCCCCCTCAGACTACGCTTTACCATCCAACTACTCCCGACTACTAATTTTTCGCCATAAGCAATACATCGTTGACTACGATTTCAGTAACATATCGTTTGGCACCTTCTTTATCGGTATAATTTCTTGAAGTGAGTTTGCCTTCCACGGCAATCTCTTGTCCTTTTTTAGTGTACTTTTCAATGATACCTGCCGTTGCTCCCCAGGCAATTAGATTATGCCATTGGGTTTCAGTGATTTTTTCACCTTTGTCGTTTTTGTAAGATTCATTGGTTGCTAAGGAAAATTTCGCGAGTTTTTTTCCTCCGTCTAACTTTTTGATTTCGGGTTCGTTGCCGATATTGCCAATCAGTCGAACACTGTTTCTCATAGAGCTCATATTTTTTTTGGTTTTGGGGTTAAAAAAATGATGACGCAAATATGAAATACAAAAAATGGAGTATTCGTATAGTAAACCTTTACAGTCGTTTGTATTTCGGCTGTAATTAGTTGTTTTCGAATATTTTTTAATTTAGGGTAAAAATACCCCAAAATCATGGACAAATTTTGCCTCTATTGTAACCACCCCATTAAAGGTAGGGCAGACAAAAAGTTTTGTGACGACAACTGCCGGAACATCTATAACAACCAGCAGAATAGCGACACCACCAACCTTATGCGCAACGTGAACAACGCTTTGCGAAGAAACCGGAGAATTCTTTTGGAACTAAATCCGGATGGGAAAACCAAAATCACGAAATCCAAACTTGTGGAAAAGGGTTTTCAGTTCAGCTATCATACAAGCACAAAAACAACTAAAAGCGGAGCAACTTGTTTTTTCTGTTACGACTATGGTTATCAGCCTTTGGAAAACGATGCGTTTCTGATTGTGAGCAGCAAAGAGAAAGAATAAGAAAAAAAAGGACAGGAAATAGCTATTGTGAGTTGTTTGCTTTACTTTACAACTCATTAATGGTCAACTAGAATGTCGTTAGGTTTATCTCCGTATTTGCGCAAAGCATTGGCTGAAGAAGGTTTCAGCAAGCCCTTTCCTATTCAGCAGATGACCATTCCTGCCATTTTAGAGCACAAAGATATTCTTTGTATTGCGCCAACGGGTTCGGGGAAAACGGCAGGCTATGTATTGCCTATTCTCATGAACTTAGAAGGGAAAACCGATACCAAAAACCGACATGTGAATGTGTTGGTACTTGTGCCGACTCGCGAGTTGGCTATGCAGGTCAATGCTGTTTTTGAACAATTTGGAGCCTACGTTCCCTTTCGTTTTAAATCTTTGGCAGTGTATGGTGGAGCATCTATCAACACACAAATGATAGCAATGATTTATGTGAACGTATTAGTGGCAACACCCGGGCGATTACTTGAATTGGTTGCTTCAAAGGCTGTTCACCTTGCTGAAATCAGCACATTAGTTTTAGACGAAGCCGATAAACTATTGAACTTGGGGTTCAAAGAGGAAGTGGATAAGGTTTTAGCTTTGCTACCTAAAAAACGGCAGAACCTTTTGTTTTCAGCCACATTAAGCCCCGATGTGCAACACATGGAGCAATTGCTATTGCACGAACCGCAAATCATTCAATTAGCCCAAGAAATCGAAAACGTTGATCTCATTCAGCAACAAGCGTATTTAGTTTCAGATGAAAAGAAAGGTCCACTACTGCGTTATTTGATTAAGCAGAAAGAAATGCAACAAGTATTGGTATTTGCTTCATCGGTGTATCAAGCCGATTTAGTGGCCGACAAATTAAACAAAAACGGCATTGAAGCCAGAGCCATTCACAGTCAAAAAAGTCAGGGTGCAAGAACAGATGCATTGCATCATTTCAAAACCGGGAAACTCCGCGTTTTAGTGGCTACCGATTTACTTTCAAGAGGTATTGACATTTCCTTTTTACCCTACGTGATAAACTACGAATTACCGCGTTCACCGAAAGATTTTGTGCATAGAATAGGAAGAACCGGAAGAGCAGAAAATCCGGGTGAAGCGATTACATTTATAACTACAGAAGACGAACATCACTTTAAAATCATTCAGAAAAAAATGAAAAAGCAAGTAGATGTTATTTCGACTGAAGACATTGATTTAAAGGGCTTCTAAACAAAAAACGCTCTCCGATTGAACGAAGAGCGTTTTTAATTTTATCTATTACAGATTAATCAACATTATCGTGTAAGAATGAATTATTCTTTTTGATTTCAGGACGTTGATTCACTACATCTTCTGAAATGGTAAAGCGCGATGCATGCGACTCTTCAGAAGGCAAGTTATTGTTGATTTCAATGCCTTTGCGCAAATAAGCCGGAGTGCTTTCCAACTCGCTCATATTTTGGCGATTCATCGTTCTGAAGTTATACTGATTCAAAATGCGTTTGCGATCTGTTAGTTCCTTTTCTGCAGCAAAAACAGGCGTTTCAGGCAACTCATATTTCTTCACATTCGTAACAACGTAATCTTCTTCTACATCATTTTTCTGAACAGCAGTAAACGTTTCTTCTTCGTGTAATTCTTCTTCAAATTCGCTCACGTTGTTCTCATGGTTTACTTCGAATTCAAATGAAACAGTTTCGCTTGTTTCAGTATTGAAAGAAAATAAGTTATGTGTTGTTTCTTCTTCCTCAAAAAGATTTACAATTTCTTGGTTAAACACATCTTGCTGAACCGGTGCAGTATGCACCATCATCTCCTCTTCCAATACTTGCTTTACTTCTTCCACCTTTTCTTCAACAACCGGAGCTTTCACTGCTTCAACTCCTTCTTGTACTTTTGGTTTCTCGTGCAGCTCGTGTACAATGCGATTGGTAGTTTGTGTGAATGTTGGCTTAGCTGTTCCTTCAAAACCTGTAGCAATCAATGTTACAGACAATTTATTTTCCAATGTCAAATCATCGCATGTTCCGAAAATGATATCGGTATCTTTAGCCACATCTTGGATGTACTGGTTGATTTCAGTAATCTCATCAATAGTTACTTGCTCAGTACCTGACGAAATATTCAACAAGATACGTTTCGCACCACGAATATCGTTATCGTTCAACAACGGAGAATTCATTGCACCTTGAATGGCTTTCAAAGCACGACCTTCACCTTCTGCAGAAGCTGCACCCATAATAGCTGCACCGGAATTCGACATAACATAACGCACATCGGCAAAATCCACGTTGATATATCCCGGAACAGTAATAATCTCCGAAATACTTTTTGCCGCCATAGTTAGAATGTTGTTGGCATAGTTAAACGCCTCTGACTGACGAGCATTTCCATGCATCTCCCGAATTTTATCGTTTGAAATCACCAAGATCGTATCTACATGTGCTTTCAATCGCTCAATCCCTTCAATGGCTTGATTGAACTTTCTTTTTCCTTCAAAAGAGAATGGTGTTGTAACAATACCAACCGTTAAGATGCCCATTTCCTTGGCAATCTTAGCCACTACAGGTGCTCCACCAGTTCCTGTTCCTCCACCCATACCGGCTGTAACAAAAACCATTTTGGTGTTTTTGCTCAACAATTGGCGAATTTCTTCCACCGATTCTTCAGTAGCCTGCATACCAATTTCAGGATTAGAACCGGCTCCAAGTCCTTGCGTTAATAATGGTCCGAGTTGAATCTTATTTGGAATCGGACTGATATCCAAAGCCTGTGCATCGGTGTTACAAATTACAAAGTTCACACCAATGATACCTTGCTGATACATATGATTCACGGCATTGCTACCTCCTCCTCCAACACCAAACACTTTGATGATAGAAGACTGATCTTTCGGAAGGTCAAATTGAAGGGATGTCATATTTCTGATTTTAATGTTTTAAAAAATGTGTTTAGTTATTATTCGAAATCGTTGTGAATTGATTCGTCATCAAACCATTTCTGTGTTGACTTCAACAATCCGCTCCACCAATGTGTTTTGCGTTTTGAGGTATGATTCATTTCAGGATGCTCAGTGGCTTTAGGCGTTTCAGGCGCTACATAAGGCGATTCGATTTCTTCTTCGTAGTGTTCTTCAACCACTTCTTCCATTTGTTGAACCGGAGCAACAATCACTTCTTCTTTTACTTCCACTTGAGGCGCTTCAACTAATTCTTCTACAAAGCGAAGTTGTCCGCGCTCTCTCAATTCGTCATATCCTTTAATGATTAAGCCCACACCTGTTGCGAAAATTGGATTCTTCAACTCGTCTTTTGTTTCGCGCACTAGATATTCTGTTGGAAAACCAATACGTGTAGAAAGACCTGTATGATATTCCACAAATTGTTTCAAATATTTCAATTGCGAACCTCCACCTGTAATGACCATACCGGCAATTAACTTTTTAGAGTAGCCTGAAGCTTTGATTTCGAAAAACACATGTTGGAAAATTTCTTCCAATCGTGCGTTAATGATATTCGCTAAGTTCTTCACCGAAATTTCTTTACGCTCTCTTCCGGAAATTCCCGGAATAGAAATAATTTCGTTCTCGCTTAAACCTTCTGATAATGCATGTCCGAAGCGTACTTTCAATTTCTCAGCTTGTTTTTTCAACACCATGCAACCTGCTTTGATATCTTCGGTTAAGATATTTCCGGCCAAAGGAATAACGGCAGTATGACGAATCACATTGTCTTGGAAGATAGCAATATCAGTAGTTCCACCACCAATGTCCACTAAAGCAACACCGGCTTCCATTTCTTCTTCGCTCAATACGGATGCTGAAGAAGCCAATGGTTCTAAAATCAATCCCAACATTTCTAAACCAGAACGCTCTACGCATTTTTTGATATTCTGTGCTGCAGCAACCTTTCCGGTGATGATGTGGAAATTAGCCGATAAGCGACTTCCACACATACCCACAGGCGTTTTCGCCACAGGTTGATGATCTATCATAAACTCTTGCGGTAAAACGTGAATGATACGCTCACCCGGATTCACAGCAATCTTATACATGTCGTTCACCATGGCTTTCACGTGATGCTCTTCCACTTCTGTATCCGGAGCACCTAAAGTATGAATGCCACTGTTTTGCATACTTGAAATATGCTCACCTGCAATACCCACAAACACTTGTGTAATCTGCACGCCCGACTGACGTTCCGCTTCTTCAACCGCTGTGCGAATAGCTGAAACCGTCATCTCAATATTTACCACTTCGCCACGCGCAACTCCATGCGAATCGGCTTTACCGATTCCCAGAATATTGATTTTCCCATGTTGATCCATTTGACCTACAATAGCCGCTATTTTTGTGGTTCCAATATCCAAACCAACCACTACTGGATATTTTTTAACTGATGCCATAGTCCTTTATTTTTAATATTATACTGTATCTCTTTTTACACCGATAATTTGATTCGGCAGTTGTATGTTAATGGTTTTATAATCCGTCCAACCCTTGTGCATTAAGACATCCTTATAAAATGTTTTCAAATTTCGAAAGCGCTCATCCATTGTATTATCCACCTTTCCAAACAGAATGGTGTGGTAATTAAATTTTGGTATCAACTCAAAACTTCCATTTTCTGTTACATAAATCTGATCGATGAGCGCAGAAAGCATAGTGTCTTTTTGCACATAATTGACCAAATCAAACAACTGTTTCAGAACGATGCTGTCCCCTTCCAAATCCTCATGTGTTTCAACATATCCGATTGCCAAGGGCACATTTGTTGTAAAGGTATTCGGTAGCGGCATTTTAGTTTGCTCCTCACTCAAATAATAACTAACACCATCGTTGTTGATTACACGCAAAACTGGCTTTCGCTGCACAATATCTACATGCACACTGTGATTCTGCGTGGTATATATTTCTGCATTCTTCACATAAGGTATTCGCTCCAATTCTTTCTCTAATGTGTTGAAATCTATAGCTGATAAGGGTTTCCCTACAATCGACCGACCGGATAGATACGTAATTTTATCTTCAATATCTTTCTCATTCACCAACTGCATAAACGGTGGATACTCTACATTTACCTGTATAGCAGAACATACAAACGTTTTGTTCTTATTCACCGCTGCACCAACAGTAAATACAAAACCCACGATTACCGCTATAATCAGCAGCAATTGAACAATGCGTTTTAATATGAACAAAAATCGTTTCACTATTTGGATGCTAAAATTTCTTTAATGGGTTCAACTAACTTATCTATATCGCCTGCACCTATTGTCAATACTACACCCTGCTCCATTGTTCGAATATGGCCTAACAAATCTTCTTTAGACACAATGGCTTTTTTCTTTGCCGTTACTTTATCTAAAATTAGCTTACTGGTTACTCCTTCCATCGGCAATTCACGAGCCGGATAAATATCGAGTAACAATACTTCATCCACGGTGCTTAAGGATTTTGCAAAGCCTTCCGCTAAATCCTTTGTCCGTGAGAACAAATGCGGTTGAAACACAGCAGTAATTTTTTGTTCCGGAAACATTTCTTTCACCGATTCTACAAACACACGAATTTCTTCGGGGTGATGTGCGTAATCGTCAATGAAAACAAATTGATCGTTACTAAACACCTTTTCAAATCTGCGTTTGATGCCTTTGAAAGAGGCGATGCCGGCTTTAATCAAATCCACAGAAATATTCAATTCTTTTGCAATCGTAAATGCAGCAATAGCATTTTCGATGTTGTGAAAGCCTCCAATATTCAAACGAAGACCAACATATTCTTTCCCAAAATACATGATATTGAAAATGTAGCCACCTTCAACTACCCAGTATTTAGAACAATAGACATCTGCAGTAGTATCGTTCAATGCATAAAAGGCTTTATCTAAAACAGGAAGTGCATCGTTGATGCTCTGTCCGGTTTTCATTACCAAGAAACCTTCTTCATCAATCTTGTTCACAAATTCAATGAAGGCTTGATCAATATTTTCTTTTGTTCCGTAGATATCTAAGTGATCGGTATCCACCGCAGTAATCACAGCCATATCAGGCGAAAGACGATGAAACGAACGATCAAATTCATCGGCCTCAATCACTACATATTTATCGCCTTGCTGAATAAAATTAGAATTGTAGTTGGTAGCAATTCCACCCAAAAATGCCGTACATCCGGCACCTGAGCTGGCCAAAATATGCGCTATCATAGACGAAACGGTAGTCTTACCATGTGAACCAGCAACACAAATCGAGAAACGATCTGCACTAATCAAACCCAACACCTCTGAACGTTTCATCAATTGAAACTGTCCGTTGTTATATAGATTCAAACCTTTATGATCTTTTGGAATGGCCGGAGTGTAAACCACTAAATCCACTTCTTTTGGATATGCAGCCAAGTCATCTTCGAACGTTACCCCTATTCCTTCTTTTTGTAACACCTCTGTAAGTGCTGTTGGCGTTCGGTCGTAGCCATTTACCGTAGCACCTAACGATTTAAAATAGCGCGCCAATGCCGACATCCCAATGCCTCCAATACCTAAAAAATACACATGTTTAATGGCCTTCAATTTCATAACTACACTTTTTGTTTCAACGTTTGATGCATTTATAAATTTCATCTACGATTCTCTCATCGGCATTGTTAATGGCCAATGCGCTTAAATTCCTGCTTAACTCTGCTTTCTTTTCTTCGTTCGACAACAAATGAAAAACGGTATCAAATAATTGTGTTTTCACTTCTTTATCGTTCACATAAATGGCAGCATGCTTATTTTGCAACGCCATCACATTTTTAGTTTGTTGATCATCGGTTACATTCGGTGAAGGCACCAACACACAAGGCTTTCCAACAATCTGCAGCTCTGCAATCGACAATGCTCCACCTCTCGAAATCACAACATCCGCAACAGCATAAGCGTAATCCATTCGGTCGATAAACATTCGGCATTGAATGAGCGAAGAATGCTCCGCCACATCTTTATACTTCTCGTAATAGAACTTACCACATTGCCACAACAACTGGACACCGGAAGCTTCAATTGCTTCTTTGTTTTGCTTCACCGCTTCATTTAATGTTCCTGCGCCAAGACTTCCGCCAATCAACAACACAATTTTCTTGTTCGGGTCAAATCCGAAATAATGACAAGCATCTGCTCGACTTATCGTTCCCGATGTAATTTCAGAACGCACCGGATTACCTGTTAATACAACATTTTTCCCTTTATAAATTTCTTTTAACTCTTCATAAGCTGTGCAAATGGCATTGGCAAAACGCGATAAAATTCGATTCGTTAAACCGGGAACAGCATTTTGTTCCTGAATGATTGTAGGCTTTCCTAATACACTTGCTGCAAATAATAAAGGCCCGGAAGCATAACCGCCTACACCAATTACTGCATCAGGTTTGTAGTTGATAACAATTGAGAAGGCCTTCAACAGTGAACTCATCAACTTGAAAGGCAATGTCAAATTCTTTACAATACTGCCTCGTTGTAATCCGGCAATATTCAAACCAATAATTTCATAACCGGCTTGTGGCACTTTCTCCATTTCCATTTTTCCGGTGGCTCCAACGAAAAGAATGGAGCAGTTCGGATCTCTGCGTTTTAAGGCATTGGCAATAGCTACAGCCGGGAAGATATGTCCGCCCGATCCGCCACCACTGATAATATATTTTAGTTGCTTGCTCATGCTACAGCTAAATTTTCTTCTCCTTTTTGTAATTCAATATTTCGGCTCACACTCAACACAATCCCAAAAGCCAAACTGGTGAATACTACCGAGCTTCCGCCCATACTCACCAACGGCAACGTAACCCCTGTTACAGGAAATAATCCAACAGCCACAGCCATATTAATCATGGCTTGTAATACCAAACTAACACCCAATCCCACGGCCAAGAATGCGCCAAAGGCTTTAGGCGCTTTTACCACAATGCGTATGCACCGGTAGAGAAAAACGAGGTAGAGTAAAATGATAAACACCCCGCCTATCAATCCATATTCTTCAATAATTATGGCATATATGAAATCAGAATAAGCTTCCGGCAGAAAGTTTTTCTGTGTTGAATTTCCCGGTCCGTTCGGCAATAAGCCGCCCTTCGCAATAGCAATATTGGCCTGTAATGATTGATAAGAATCATCCGGATCATCTTTATGAATGAAGTGCGTTTCTACACGGCTCTTCCATGTAGCCATACGACCAATCAACATGGAATCAGGCAACTTAAATAATAAGAGTAAGAATATGCCGAGAACACAAACACTTCCTGCAAACAACAGCATCAAATGTTTTAACGATACTCGACCAATAAACATGATAAACACCGAAGTAAAAAACAATATTAATGCTGTAGAAAGATTATCCTTAGCAATCATCACCACCGGAATAATCACTACAATCAACATGGGTAAAACCGACTTTTTAAAATCTGTAATCTGTTCTTGTTTCTGTGTTAACAATCGAGCCAAAAACATGATTAATGCTAGCTTAGCCATATCTGATGTCTGAAACGTCCACCCAATTAACGGCAATTTAATCCACCGACTGGCATCATTAATCTTAGCTCCAAAAAACATGGTATAGAACAACAATGGAATACTCAGAATCCACAACACTTGTGCAATACGTGAGTAATATTTGTAATTGATTAAGTGCGCAAAATACATCAACAAAATACCGCCAACGGCACTCATCACTTGTTTCCACAAGTAGTGCGAAGTATCGCCATCCGTATACTTAAACGCCAGGGAACCCGATGCACTGTATACGGCTAACATAGAGAATACAAAGAGGATAATGACCACCATCCAAATGATTCTATCGCCTTGTAAACGCTCTGTTATATTTTGAATTTCTTCTTTCACTATGTTGCTATTAAAAATGCATACTCAATACAGTTACAGTTACAGTTGATAAACGCAATCTTTAAATTTCTTACCTCTGTCTTCATAGTTTTCGAACAAATCGAAAGACGCACAAGCCGGAGACAACAACACTGCATCGCCTGATTTACCTAATTGGTAAGCCATTCGAACGGCATCACGCATAGAATGTACGTTCACAACAACATCCACTAACTTTCCAAAAGCAGAGTGCAACTTTGTGTTATCTACGCCCAAGCAAATCATCGCTTTTACCTTTCCTTTCACTAATGGCTCAAGTACTTTGTAGTCGTTGCCTTTATCAACACCACCGGCAATCCAGATGATTTCTTTGCTCATGCTCTCCAAAGCAAACCATGTAGAGTTTACATTTGTTGCTTTCGAGTCATTGATAAATTCAATACCACGAACTTTCGCAACCGATTCTAATCGGTGTTCAAGGCTCTTGAAATCCGCTAAGCTTTTACGAATTTCTTCTTTTCTTAATCCGTAGACACTTCCTACGATACCTGCCGCCATTGAGTTGTACACATTGTGGCGACCTTTTACTCCTAATTCTTGGATGGACATATTAAATTGGGTTTTGTTTATATTAAATTGGATTTCATTTTCTTTTACATAAGCTCCTTCTGCTACTTCTTTATCATAACTAAAAGGAATCATTTTGGCTTTCGTTGGATAGCGATTCAAATTTTCCATAGTGATTTCGTCATCGCTACAGTAGATAAACACATCACCTTCTTGCTGATATTTGGTGATATTGAATTTCGAAGTCACATAATTTTGTAATTCGTAATTATATCTATCCAAATGATCGGGTGTTATGTTCGTTAACACTGCTACATTCGGACGAAACGTTTCAATATCATCTAATTGAAAACTCGATATTTCTAACACATAATGAGAGAACGTTTCTGTGGCCACTTGAAAGGCAAAACTCTGTCCGATATTGCCTCCTAAGCCCACATTCAAACCTGCATCTTTCAACATCTGATAACACATACTTGTTACTGTAGTCTTTCCGTTAGCACCGGTAATAGCAATAATTTGCGCATTCGTATACCAACTGGCGAATTCGATTTCTGAAACAATCTTTACGCCTTTTTCACGCAATTTCTTCACCATTTCAGCCTTCTCCGGAATACCCGGACTTTTCATCACTAAATCGGCATTCAAGATTTTTTCTTCGGTGTGTTGCTCACTCTCAAACTCGATGTTATGCTCATTTAAAAGCGCTTGATATTTGTCGGAAATTTTTCCCTTATCGGAAACAAAAACAGCATAGCCTTCTTTCTTTCCGAGTACAGCTGTACCGAAACCACTTTCACCTGCGCCAAGAATGACTAAACGTTTCATAACCGTTTCTACTATTTTTATCGAATCTTTAATGTTACAATGCTTAATACCGCCAGAATAATTCCTACAATCCAAAAGCGAGATACAATCTTGCTTTCATGCATGCCTAACTTTTGATAATGGTGATGTAACGGACTCATCAAGAATATTCTTCTTCCTTCGCCAAATTTTCGTTTGGTGTATTTAAAGTAAGAAACCTGCATCATCACACTTAAATTCTCCACTAAAAAGATGCCGCACATCACCGGAATCAAAAGCTCCTTTCGTACAGCAATCGCTAATGTGGCAATGATTCCACCCAAAGCCAAAGAGCCTGTATCTCCCATGAATACTTGTGCCGGATATGCATTCCACCACAAAAAGCCGATGCATGCACCAATAAATGCTGCAATGAAAATGGAAAGCTCTCCCACATTCGGGATGTACATGATATTCAAGTAATCGGCAAAAATGATGTTACCCGAAACGTAGGCAAACACCAGCAGTGTAGCACCAATAATCGCTGAAGTGCCTGTGGCCAAGCCATCAATTCCATCTGTCAAATTCGCACCATTACTAACTGCTGTAATAATGAATACAACAATCGGAATAAAAATCAACCATGCGTATTTCGACCACTCTTCGTTTATAGAAGTAAGGATAAGTGTGTAATCAATTTCATGCGTTTTCAAAAACGGAATAGTAGTTGTAAGGTCTTTTACTTTATGCATGTAATGCACACCACCACGATCGTCTGATATTTTAGAAATATCCGCAGCGGCATAATTAACAACAGTTGCAGCAGGCACTTCTTCTTTTGTTACTACATATTTATTGAAATAAAGTGTTGCACCAACAATAATTCCTAACCCAACTTGTCCAATCACTTTGAATGTTCCTGCAAGACCTTTTTTGTCTTTCTTAAACACTTTTATGTAATCATCCGTGAAGCCAATCAAACCTAACCACACCGTAGTGATAATTAGTAATACAACATACACGTTATCTAAACGAGCAAACAACAATGTAGGAATCAAAATCGCAGCATGGATAATCAAACCACCCATAGTTGGTGTTCCTTTCTTTTGATTTTCACCTTGCAAACCTAACTCACGAATGGTTTCCCCGATTTGTTTACGTTGCAGAAAATCAATTACCTTCTTTCCGTAAATCATCGATACCACCAACGACAAAATCATCGCCAATGCTACTCGGAACGAAATATACGTGAACAACCTTGCACCAGATAGGTGGTAATGCTCATACAAGTAATTAAACAAATAATATAACATGGTTTTAGTTTTCGGTTTCTTTAAAAATCTCCTCCACTACTTTTCTGTCATCAAAATCATACTTCACTCCTTTTATCTCTTGATACTTTTCGTGTCCCTTTCCGGCTATCAATAAAATATCGGAAGGGTTGGCAAACAAAACGGCTGAACGAATCGCTTCTTTTCTGTCGAGAATGCACAACACTTTTCGCTTGTCTTCTACAGCTTCTACTTTGAACACTTCCAACATATCATCAATAATTTGCTGCGGCTCTTCCGAACGTGGATTATCGGATGTCAACACACATTTATCGCTGAATTTTGCTGCTACTTGTGCCATTACAGGGCGCTTTGCTTTATCGCGATCGCCTCCACAACCCACTACTGTAATCAGCTTTTGATTGTCTGTTTTAATGGCACGAATGGTGTGTAATACATTTTTCAACGCATCTGGCGTATGCGCATAATCTACAATGGCAACAATTTTATTCTTCGGTGAAATGACTTGCTGGAAACGACCTTCAGGGGGCATCAACTCGCTCAACACGGTTAAACATTCCAATTTCTCTACGCCTAATAAAATTGCCGCACCATACACTAATGTTAGATTGTAAGCATTGAACTCTCCAATTAACAACGAATGAAAATCAGTACCGTCAATATCTAATTGCAAACCGTAAACCGAGTTCTCGATAATTTTGCATTTGAAATCTGATGCGGATTTCAATGAATAGGTGTAACGCTTAGCTGCTGTGTTCTGCAACATCACCATGCCATTTCTATCATCCGCATTCACTAATGCAAACGCATCTTTATTCAATGCATCGAAGAATCCTTTTTTCGCTTTGATGTAGTTTTCAAACGTTTTGTGATAATCTAAATGATCATGTGTAATGTTTGTAAACAATGCACCATCAAATGTCAGCCCGGCAATACGATGTTGATCTACTGCATGCGAACTTACTTCCATAAACACATACGTACAACCCTCATCCACCATACGCCTCAATAATTGATTCAAACTAATGGCATCCGGAGTGGTGTGTGTAGAAGGAATGGTTTCTCCTCCGATTTTATTTTCAACCGTTGACAGCAACCCCACTTTGTGACCTAGCTTCGAAAACAATCGGTATAACAAAGTAGCAACAGATGTTTTTCCATTTGTACCCGTAACCCCTACCAACTTTACTTTATCGGCTGGGTTACCAAAATAGTTTGCAGCCATTTCGCCTAAAGCAATAGAAGCATCTTTAACTACAATATATGTCGCCTTCTCATCTAATGCTAAAGGCAATACTTCACACACAACAACTGTTGCACCTTTATCAATCACTTGTTGAATGTATTGATGCCCATCAGTTGTAGTACCCTTCACGGCTACAAAGCAATCGCCCTCAATCACCTTTCTGGAATCTTGTTGAATGGCACGCACAGCAGTAGCTTCATCGCCTTCAATGCGAACAACAGCCACTCCGTTTAATATGTCTTTCAACTGCATCATGCGCCTAATTCCAACTTTATTATTTGTCCTTCTTTCACCGCTTCTCCGGGTTGCACCGATTGACTCGACACAAATCCCTTGCCGGTGAACTGCACTTTCAACCCCATTTGCTCCATCATATAAATAGCATCACGCAATGCCATTCCTGTTAAGTCGGGCATTACAGATGGTTGTACATCTACTCCGGTAAAACTTCCATTGGAGAACGCACACCATTGCGCATCACCTAAACTTACCGGTACCCCTAGCGCTTGATAGATTTTTTCTAAATCGTCTTTGGTAGATTTTCGAACAATAGGACTGAATCGTTTTGATTTATCCAATTCCGTTTTGTTCATATTCAAATCACTAGCGTAAATTTTATCGGCCACTTCGCGGAAGATAGAACCCGCTACCACATTACCATAATAGCCTCCAACACTTGGCGAATTGATTACTACTATCATACTGTACTCCGGATTTTTTGCAGGAAAATAACCACAGAACGAAGCTTGATAAACAGCCTTGCTGTATCCTCCTTTCCCTTGCGCAATCTTTGCAGTACCTGTCTTTCCTGCTATTTGCAAGTAATCTGTTTTCAGGTTCATGGCTGTACCATTCTCCACTACACCCTCTAAAATGGAGCGTAATTCTGTAACTGTCCGCTCCGATAAAATATTAGAAGAAACCGTAATTGTAGAATCTACTGTTTTGGAGTAGTGCGTTACCTTTTCAATAAACGTTGGTTTCACCAAAACTCCATTATTAGCAATGGCATTATAGAATTGCAAAGTGTGTAATGGAGTAATTTGCAACTCATAACCATGCGCAATGAAAGCCGAAGAAACACCGCTCCACAACTCTGGCTTAGCAATAACAGGTGATCCAGCACCGGCAATCTCTACATCAATTTTTTTTGTAAATCCAAAATCATTCAAGTGATTGTAAAACTTCTTCGCAGCATGACCATAATTGTTGAACGCCAATTTCGCCACTGCCACATTCGATGACACTTCAATAGCTCGCTTCACTGTCAACACCGGTGTTTCCGGAGCTTCGTGATCTTTAATCGTAGTATTAAAAAACGATGCAACGCCATCACCACAATTCACCGTAGTGTTCATATTCACGAAACCATCTTCCATCAACGCAGCTACTGTAGCTAATTTGAAAGTTGAGCCCGGCTCTGTAGCTTCTCGTACTGAATAATTCAAAAATTCGAAATATGTTGAAGAATCCTTTCTTCCCAAATTCGCAACAGCTCTTAGTTTTCCGGTTTTGGTCTCCATTACAATCACACAACCATGATCGGCTTGGTGTTTCACCAATGCTCTACGCAATGCATCTTGCGCTACATCTTGAATGGAAACATCAATAGTGGTGTAAATATCTCGTCCTGGTTGTGGAGCAATTTCATCTTTTGAATCCAACGGACGAACAACGCCTGCACCTAACTTCTGTACTAATTTTTTCCCGCAAACTCCTTGCAACTGCTCGTTGTATTTCAATTCGATACCTGAACTGTACACTCCATCCAAGTTTTCGTCAACGCCTAATGTTCTTAACGCTAACAAGCCAAATGGATGATCGCGCATTTCTTTTGTCTCTTCAATCAAACCACTTTTATTTCTTCCTAAGCGAAACAATGGCCATTTCCGAATTTCACTCATTTGATCGAAGGTTACACTTTTGTGTAAAGAATAATATCGATTGCGCTTTTCGCGATTATATTGAAACTCATTTTTGTATTGTGCAGCCGATTTGTCGTGAAACATGTTCTCCATCAACAATGCAACTGAATCAATATTCTTACGCAATGTTTCTTTCTTCAAACCATCGGCTGCAAAGTCGATATACAAATCAAAAATGGGCAAAGAAGTAGCTAACAAACTTCCGTCTTTTGCATAGATATTGCCTCTATCGGCACGAATGGTCATCGGAAAAATGGTAAGCGTATCCGATAATTTACGATAGTAATTCCCTTTTACATTTTGGATGTAAAACGTTTGACCAATGATACCAAAGCCCAACAAACAGATAAATAAGAACCCTATATAGATTCTTACCATCATCTCTTTTTTTATGTTGGTTTTAGCTGCCATTTTATTTTGTACTCGCTTTATTGTCTTGCACCTCAACTATCATCGGTGCCTGTCTTAATTCTTTTAATCCGTTTTCCTCTACTCGTTTTGCAATTTCCGACTGCTTCGTAACCTTCATCAATTTCGAAGACACGGTCATATACTGCCATCTATACATTTTCAATTCTTTCTCTGCTCTATTTATTTTTCGCACATATTGCTCAGCCAAATTGTTGTTCGCGATATGCAAAAACGCTAACAACAACAAAAACAAAATGAAGGGTAAACTCAACACAATTTGCTTCATACTGTGCTCACCCATCACATCAAAAACAGAAAGGAACCGCCCTACAATCCCCGCGCTGCTTTGCTTGCCGGTAGTAGTAGATTTTCCCTCTATTTCTTTTTCCTCGCTCATTTATTCTTCCCTCTTTTTTACGCCTATTCTTAATTTGGCACTTCTTGATCTTGTATTTCCTTTCTGTTCCTCTGCCGTAGCCACTATCGGTTTTTTCGTAATCACCTTGAAAGGCGCATAGAATCTACCGTACATGTCTTTCTTCGGCTCATCTTCAAACACTCCATTCTTCATATATTGTTTCACCAATCGATCTTCGATAGAGTGAAACGTAATTACTGCGAGTCTTCCATCTTCTTTCAACACCTCACCGCATTGTTCCAAAAACGATTTCAACACATTCGTTTCTTGATTCACCTCCATTCGAATCGCTTGAAATACTTGCGACAGATATTTCCAACGATCGCCAATGATGGTGGTTTGCAACAAATCCATCAACGATTGAATCGTATCGAAATGGGCTATTATTCGTTTCTCGATGACCGCTTTGGCTAAACGTTTCGAGTTCGGCACTTCTCCATATTCGCTGAACATATTCACCAAAGCGTCTTCGCCATAGGTATTCAACACATCGCTGGCCGATTGCCCTGCTTGCTGATTCATGCGCATGTCGAGCGGTCCGTCAAATCGATAACTGAAGCCACGGCCTGCGGTATCGAACTGATAAGAACTCACACCCAAATCAGCAAGAATCCCATCTACTTTCGTTATACCATGCAAACGCAAGAACTTTTTCAAGTCGGCAAAATTCGCATGCACCAAAGTCAACCGCTTATCATCAAAGGCATTCGCCAGTGCATCGGTATCTTGATCAAAAGCAATCAACCGACCGCCATCGCCCAAACATTCCATAATTGCTTTGGAATGTCCGCCACCTCCGAAGGTGACATCCACATAAATGCCATCGGGTTTGATCGCCAAACCTTCGATACATTCTTTCAAAAGAACGCTCTCGTGATACGCCATTATTTCTTTTCTAAGGAATCCAGGTAGCTCGAAACATTATCTGCCAAAGCATTGATGTTACTCAAGTTGCCTTGTATATACTGCTCGTATTTACCTGCCTCCCATATTTGAATTCGGTCAAACTGACCTTTTAAAATCACTTCTTTGGCGTTGGAAACATACTTCATGAGCGATTTTGCGATCAAAAAACGATCGGCATTGTCGAGCTCTATTTCTGTTAAACCAACTGTGATTGCATTTTTGAATGCTCTATGGGAAGGATTGAAGTCGTTCAACTTGCGCAACGTTTGCTCTTGTTTCTCCCATGTCTGCATCGGATAGATAACCAAACAGTCCTCTATATCCTTAGCAATCATAAATCGTCCATTGTCCTCTACAGGAAATTGCTTTTTCAATGACGAAGGCATTTTGATTCTGCCTTTGTCATCTACTGAACATTGTATTTCTCCTAAAAAGCGCATTGGTCGATAATTGAGACAAACTTAAGTACAAATTCACACAGTTTACCACTTTCTACCACTAAAATAGTCAACATTATTTAAACAACCAAATACATTGGGATAAAAATCAATAACAGCAACGATTTTAAGTAGTGGTAAAATGTGGGAATAAATTTCACGATTTTCATAAAATGACGAAATCAACATGGTTTTCCACCACTTATCAACATTTTTAGAGTGTTTTTGAACAGGTTTGGGAAAAGATGTGGAAGACTTACACTTCGCTAGCTTTAAACATAATTCGAACGAATGGAAAGTGGACTCACGCGCAGCTATTCTAAATTAAATAGCTATATTTAGGCGTCCGCAAGGGGTTTCCCCTGTGCAAGTAACTATACTAGCCCATGTATCGTAAAACTAACTATATCGCCAACCCCTCATTTCGTTTAAAACGGGGGGTATGGGAAAATTCTATTCGTTTGAGAACATTTATACTGTTAATAGGCTTATTCATTGTTCGTACCGGTTATTCGCTGGATACGCGATCAGACAGTATTGACATCAAGAACATCAAGCTGGATTTGAGTTTTGCCAACTTCTCTGCCAAAACCTTGTATGGAAAAACTACACTGAGTATTGAAAGCAAAATGCAAAATGTAGTCGGAATCGATTTAGACTTATTGAAATTAACAGTGGATAGTGTACTATTCAACAACCAACAGATTTCGTTTAGCTACAACGATTCTGTGATTGGCATTCGCTTCCCTCAATCGCTAAATATGCATCAAAATGCTACGATACAAGTATGCTACCACGGCACACCTTATCAAAATCCTGCCGATTTTGGAGGTTTCTATTGGAATGCAACGTATGCGTTTAACATTGGTGTAAGCTTTTTGGCCAATCCGCCCAACTATGGCAAGGTATGGTTCCCTTGCTTCGATAACTTTGTAGAACGTTCCAAATTCCAATTCTCGATTACCACAGATAGTACACAAGCTGCATTTTGCAACGGAATACTTGATAGCAGCTCAACAAATGGCAACACCAAACTATGGCATTGGTCGCTACATGAAGAAATCCCATCGTACTTAGCCGGCATTGCGGTTTCCGACTATCAAACGTTATCAGACACGGTGATAGGCGCCAACGGAGTAATACCAATCCGATTAATTGCAAGAGCTAGTGACACAACACGACTTAAAAACTCTTTTGTACACTTAAAAGACGCCTTCCATATTTTTGAAAAAAAATTCGGTCCGTATCGCTTTGAAAAGATAGGCTACGTTGTAGTTCCGTTTAATGCAGGGGCCATGGAACATGCGACTAACATAGCCTATATGCAAGCGCTTGTAAACGGTTACACGCAGTATGAAAGCACCATGGCGCACGAACTCTCGCATCATTGGTTTGGCGACTTAGCTACCTGCGAAACAGCCGGAGATATGTGGTTGAACGAAGGTTGGGCAAGATATTGTGAAGCTATCTTTTTCGAAAACCTTTACAATAAAGAACGCGCCAACCAAGACCTTCGTAAATCACATGAAGGCGTTTTGCGATTAGCACACATCGAAGACAATGATTATTGGTCGGTAGCAAATATTCCACATCAATATACTTATGCCCGACAAAGTATTTATGAGCATGGCTCGTTGGCTACCCACACCTTACGTACGTACATGGGCGACTCGCTGTTTTTCCATTGTGTTACAGCATACCTCAATACCTATTCTTTCACCAATGTGAATAGTAACACACTTAAGACATTTCTATCGCAATGCAGTGGCATCGACCTTTCTGACTTCTTTAACGACTGGGTTTTCTCGTCCGGTTATGCCGATTTTTCGATTGCCGATAAACGCATAAAAGAGTTAGGGGCTGGAAATTTTGAAGTATCTTTAAACATCGTTCAACAACTGAATAATGCTCCTCATTACTACAAAAATGTTCCTGTAGACATTTCCTTTTTTGATGAAAACGGACAGCGTGAAGTGCGAACGGTTAAAGTATCGAATGCCTGCACCCAAGCTTCTTTCTTTTTAGGTTACGCGCCAGTTTTCATTGCGCTAGATTATGATGAAAAACTGGAAGATGCTATTACGGATGAAGTACGCTTTGTAAAGTCCTCAGGTGTATATGATTTCGGAACAGCGAAAATCATCCTAAATCCGAAAAGCGGAACCGATTCGTCACTCACACGCATTGAACATCACTGGGTTTCGCCTATTCCAACAGGTCCAGTACCTGCAGGCTACAAGCTTTCAGACTACCGCTATTGGACTGTTGACGGTATCTGGAAAGATGATTTCGTAACCGATGCAAAAATCAATTATAACGGTTCGGCAAGTTTAGCTAACGGTTATTTAGATAATACCTTTATTAATGTAAGTGAAGACAGTTTAGTGGTACTGTATCGTGAAAACAGAAATTCGATTTGGACCTTAGCAGATTCATTTACCTTAACAACCTTATCGAGTAAAACAGATAAAATCGGTTCTGTAACTATCTATAACTTGAAACGTGGCGACTATACCTTGGCCATCAAAGATCCAAGTATTACAGGCGAACTAATTCCAGCTTCTGTTTGCAACCCTTTAAGCCTGGAAGATGAATTACTTGAATCTCCTGGGTTTGAGGTATATCCAAATCCGTTAAACTCAGATGAATTAAACGTGGAAATGAGTAAAGCCGACTATTTCAACCAATGCAGTATTTTCGATTTCCTAGGCATGAAGGTAGTGGAACGCGACATCAAACCTAATCAGCAACGTTTCATGGTGCCGCTGCAAGGCTTACCGAAAGGCGTTTACATCATCAACCTAAAAAACAAAAAGGGAGTCACCAGTAGTCAAAAAATCATCAAAACACATTGATGAGAATAATTGTTATTCCATTTTTTTGATTTATGTATTATTGCCCTGCATTTGCAACTTAAACGATGAACATGAAAAATATTACAGTGATTGGTGCAGGAACTATGGGTAACGGCATTGCGCACGTCTTTGCACAAAAAGGTTTCAACACTACAATCGTAGATATTTCGGAAAGTGCTTTAGAAAAAGCCATTCAAACTATAACCAAAAATTTGGATCGCATGGTGGTCAAAGGAACCATTACAGAAGCACAAAAAAGCGATACATTAAAAAATCTTTCTACATCAACAACTATTGAGCAAGGTGCCGCCAATGCTGATTTAGTGGTGGAAGCAGCCACCGAAAACGAAGGCTTAAAACTGAAAATATTTACGCAATTAGATGCCGTTTGCAAACCGGAAACTATACTGGCTTCGAATACCAGCTCCATATCCATTACTAAAATTGCAGCCGCTACCAAACGTGCCGATAAAGTGATTGGTATGCACTTCATGAACCCGGTACCGATAATGAAGTTGGTGGAGATTATTCGCGGCTATTCTACAACCAATGAAGTAACCAACACCATAATGGAACTGTCGAAACAACTGGGTAAAGTGCCTGTAGAAGTCAACGACTATCCGGGTTTCGTGGCGAATAGAATTTTAATGCCAATGATTAATGAAGCCATTTCCTCGCTGCATGAAGGTGTTGCCGGTGTTTATGAAATCGATACAGTTATGAAATTAGGGATGGCGCACCCAATGGGACCATTACAGTTAGCGGATTTCATTGGCCTTGATGTTTGCTTAGCTATTCTAAGAGTATTGCACGATGGTTTCGGCAATCCGAAATATGCGCCTTGTCCGCTATTGGTGAATATGGTTACTGCCGGTTACCTCGGAGCAAAAAGTGGTGAAGGATTCTACAAATACCAAAAAGATTCGAAAGAGTTAGTAGTATCTCAGCGCTTTAGCCACTATGCCTCTTTTACAAATTCGTAATTGACGAATTCAATCGATTGATGGCCCCATTTGGAAACATCAACAAGTTTGTATTTAGATCCTACTAAAGCTTGCATTTTTTCGAGATCGTAGTATTCCGTCCATGGACAACCGCCATCCGTAGAATTGCCAAAGGCACTAAAATCAGGGCTTCCGGCTGCTATCCAACGCTCTTTGGGATACATCAAAAAAACACAATACGCACCTGGAGCTAAATATTTATCGATATTTTCAAACTCTTGTTTGGCTAATACAAAAGGCACATGATGTAAAACACCATGTGCGTAAAAACCACTGTACTGTTCAGGAAAAACATGTGCAGTTGGATCTTGCATAAACTCAAAACCGATATTTGTGCGGCTATATAAGGCAGTTATTCTTTTCAAGAAATCTAGTTGTATAGGATTCAACTCGGCATAGGTATACGAGTTTGCGGCTGCAGCATATTTAATCCCATCATAACCCAATCCTGAGCCTATTTCAAGTACATCGCGACCTTTAAAAGCAGCACAGTACTTTTCATATTCCCAACCTCGCTCCTTTTCCCAAAATCGGGCAAACCAACGGTATCGAAGCTTAAGCAACCAATCAGGATATTTCAACAAAGCTTCAATACGCACTCTATCTCTACCACCTGGCAATTTTGTCCAGCGCGATTTGTTTTGTGCGAAATAGGAGTCTTGCGTATTCATCTCGTGCAAAATAATAATTCATTGTTATTTGATTTGAGTAATTTAATGAAGAGAAAATTTAGATTTGTCGGATACAAAAGTGCACTGAACACCGTGGGAAAGTATTTATCCATTATTGCCACCTCTCGAAATGATAATCACGGAGGAGATATGACCAAGCGAATGCGAATTTTCGTAAATGGTTTAATTGCACAATGCAATAAATACAATATAGACGCAGAGTTGATTATGGTGGAATGGAATCCGCCAAAAGACCGGCAGTTATTGAAAGACGAGCTTCCTCAACCCAAACCCGGAGATAAACTTTCCTTGCGATATATTATTGTACCGAAAGAAATTCACGATCAATATGTACACGCTCCATCCATTCCGCTTTTCCAGATGACCGCCAAGAATGTGGGTATTAGAAGAGCTGAAGGCGAGTTTATATTATGTACGAATATCGATTTACTTTTCTCCGATGAACTTTTTGAATGGTTAGCAAAGAATAAATTGCAAAAAGGGGCTTATTACAGAGCTCCTAGAGCTGATGTGCCTCGCGATATCAGCGAAGATTGGACATTACAACAACAACTCGATTGGTGCAAAAAAAACATCCTCGTAAAATGGGGTTACAACAGTCGTTTTTTGAATTTAGTAGGGTTTCCCAATTGGGTTTTCCGTATCAAATTCTTACCCGAGCTCTTAAATATTCTAGTAGGACCATTACGGCAATGGAAAGATCCTTTGAATTATCAAATCTCAAAGTTAGACTATAACGCTTGTGGAGATTTCACATTAATGTCGAAACAAGATTGGGAAAAAATTGAAGGCTACGTAGAATTGGATTTATATTCGATACACATTGACTCCATGGCGCTCAATGCTTGTATTGCCTTGGGAATAGAGCAAATCATCTTGCCTTACCCTTGTACTACATTTCACATTCATCACGAAGAAGGTTGGGCTTCGATGGAACCGCTTCAAGTATTAAAATTCTTATCGAAACGACCGGGCATGGATTGGGGCGCAATGCACAGTGCAGGTCGATATATCATCACACATAAAACGAACTACGGCATCAATCAACCCAATTGGGGTTTTGCCGATATACAATTAGAGGAATACCGATTTAATTAGGCTTTAGAAATATATAGTCCATCACCATATTTCCTTGCTCACCCGTAGCCGTATTGGATATAAGCGTATAACCCCTTTGGCGCATTTTATTTAAGGTTTCGGTAATGAGCTTAAGATTTTCAGGTTCGCTTTTTTCATTGAATGGTTCCAAATCTATCTTTTCCGATTCGCCTGTTTCGTATGTAATCAGTATTTGTGCATCCATAAATCCTGAACCCGAAGAAACACTTCTATTACAATCCCATACGCGCATATAGGCATAACCACCCTTTTGCGCAAAAATAGCACCGGAAAATAAGAACAAAAAGCATAGGACTAAAAAGCGGATATACATTTGAAAAGCAAATTTAGAATACCTAAGCTAATACTATTTTATTAGAATTTACAATTCACTTGAATGGTGTAACTGCGTGGAGGATTTGGCTTCGCAATTCGAATCGCGTAATCATTGTTCATGATATTCTTCACCAAGAAATTTACACTCACTTTCCTGTTTATATCATATCCAAAACGCATATCCCAAACCCAATCTCCTTTTCCCAAACGGCTTTGTCTAAAGGTTTTCAAATCATTTACTGCAAAAGAGAATACCTTATCGATATTATCCATGTAGCTGTAGTAATTCACCGAAGAACCAATACGTAAATGTTTGAAGAATAGAATGTCTACATCAAATTTAAATTGATGACGATTTCTATATTTCAACATCGGCAATCGATCCATTGAATCCGTTTTCACGAAATTGGTAAAGGTGTTCTTTAAGAAGAAACCTGCATCGCTTTTTGCATACGGACTACTTAAATCCAAACCATAGAAGTAGGTATACCCTCCCTGAATACTCATGTCAACATATTTACCCAAATGACCTTCACCAACAAGCGAGAATTCCCATCCCATGATTCTTGCCTGTGTGATGTTTTTAGAACGGAAGAACGCTTGTAACGGTTGCCCAAGTTGCAAATCAACACTATCAAACACGAATTCAATCATGTCTTTATACTCGTTATAAAATATAGAGGCATCTGCATAACCTCTCCAGTTTTTGCCCAAAGTAAAACTACGTTTGTATCCTAACTCAACAGTAACGCCCGATTCAGGCTTTACGGTAGGATTTGGCAAAATATGGATATACCCTAAATCATATAATACAAAACGCTCGGCAATACTTCCATAACGATAAGCCATACCTACACCAAAACGCAAATAGTTGTATTTTTTGAATTGATAGTTAATCCCTAGTCGACCAACAGGTTGCGACATTTTAGTTACACCATTCAATTGGAAATATTCCAATCGTCCACCTAAACTCAATGTTAAACCTTTCCAGAACAACTCACCTTGCAAATATCCGCCACCCTGATTTCCTTTGTGCAAACCAAGTGTATTATCTTCTACAGTAAAATACAAATTCGTTACACCAGCCAAAATACGGGCTATTCGTCCGAAATCGTGACGATATTGAAAATCGGCACTAAAGAAGTGTGTTTTTGGTCGACCTTGTGGATCGTTGTTACTATACTGGTGAAACCAACGCGTTAATAATCGATATTGGTTATTGTGCTTATCGCGATAACTAATGCTTGGATCGATGGCAGCATACAAGTAATTTTCTCTAATGGTTAGATCGGAAGAGCACACGTCTGAACTCCAGTCACATGCCTGTATCTC
>ENA-UOYA01001159-UOYA01001159.1-activated-sludge-metagenome-genome-assembly--contig:-NODE-1159-length-29488-cov-5.840791_pt1 | contig 29488 bp, 21 predicted proteins | sample MGYA00238163_ERZ764804 | MGnify/ENA primary metagenome ERZ764804 (study PRJEB28919, sample SAMN05720223) | activated sludge metagenome | isolation source: Anaerobic digester | place: Hong Kong... | reverse complement strand
TGGTCTCGCTGCTGGTGGCACTGCTGTTTGTCCCGATGGCGGCCTATCTGATCCTGCGCAGCAAGAGAAGTAGCACCGTCTTCTATGAGAAGGTGACGCTGCTGCAACGGCCGATACAGATCTACCTTGTGCTGTTGAAGAGCTGCCTGAGGAACCCGGGCAAGACCATTTTCGGAGCGCTTGTTCTCCTTTTCGCTGTCCTGATGATGTCGCTCTCCACCGCTGTCAAGCAGAACCGGGAGGTGAGCTCGGACCGGTTCAATATCCGTGTCACCATGCCTGCCGGTAGTACGCTGGAGAGTACCGATAATGTGGTGAGGGTGATTGAGGAGCGGTTGGAGGATATCCCGGAGAAGAAAGATCTGGTGAGTCGGGTGAACGAGGAGGGGGCCAACTTGACACTGATATTGCAGGAGGAGTTCCAGAAGATCGGAAAGCGGAAGATTACGGAGATCAAGGCCGATGTGCAGTCGAGAATCCCCAACGTGGGAGGTGCCGAGATTGTCGTCTCCGATCCCACTGGCGGCGGACAGGGAAATGGCGGCGGTCTGGGCGGCATGGTAGGCTTCATGAATCTGCTGGGTATCGGCGAGAATCAGGAGCGGATTGTAATCAAAGGTTCTGATTACGAGATGATGCAACTGGTGGCTGAAGATATCCGCTACCAGCTGGAGCAGCAGGAGTTCATCCAGAACACCCGGGTCTCCTTTACCGGCCGTCAGCCCGAGATTACGCTCAATTTTGACCAGATACTGCTCACCTCTTACGGCATTACCCGTGCCAATATCCTTACCGGTCTCTCTGAACTGAATCGGGAGTTTTCATCGGGAACCACATTCAAGGTGGGTGAGGAGTCATTCGATATCATCATTCGCGACCGCACGGTTGAAGAGGAGGAGTTGGAGCGGCTGCGGCAAAAGACAATCGATGACCTGCAGGCTGTACAGATCATGAACAGCAGCGGAGGATTGCACAGCCTGAAGGATGTTGCAACGGTAAACAAGGGTTTTGGCCGTTCCCGCATCATCCGTGTCAACCAAGACAAGCAACTGGATGTGCGTTACAGCTTCCAGCGCAACATCGAGCAGTCCAAATCACTGCTAGAAGGATACCGTAGCGATATTGACGAACTGATTGCCAACTACAACCTGCCGGCAGGTGTGGCCATCGAAGTGATTCACGAGGAGGACCAGTTTGCCGATTTCAAGTTTCTTATCTTTGCCGCCTTCCTGCTGATCTTCATGATCCTGGCCATGGTGTTCGAGTCGGTTACCACCCCTCTGGTCATCCTCTTTTCCATTCCCCTGGCTGCCATCGGCTCGCTGCTCGCACTCTACTTGACCGGCAACAGCCTGCTGAACGCCAACACATTGATGGGGTTCCTCATCCTGTTGGGGGTAGTGGTCAACAACGGCATTATCCTGATCGACTATACCAACCTGTTGCGCAAACGGGGATTCCGGCGTGAACGGGCGTTGATGACCGCAGGGATATCGCGCATGCGTCCTATCCTGATCACCGCCATTACTACCATCATTGCCATGATGCCGATGGCCATGGGCGATACCGAATATGCCGGGGCGATCGGAGCGCCGTTTGGCATCACCGTTATTGGTGGACTTGCCTTCTCCACCCTGCTGACATTGGTGATCATTCCCACACTCTACACGGGCCTGGAGAATGCGTTGCGCTGGTACCGGACCCTGGCGCAAAAGATGAAGATTCTCCATCTCCTGCTCTTTGTGGCCGGAGTGGCTGTCGTCTTCCTCTACGCGGGCGGATTGCTCTACCAGATTCTTTATGTTACGCTGCTGGTCATATTGATACCCGGTGTCACCTATTTCATCCAGTCCAGTCTGCGTAGCGCCAAGGCTGATGTGGTGGATCGGGATCAGGAGATCCGGATCGAGGTACGCAGCCTGGTGAAGATCTATGAGCGCCCGGGCCGGTTTATCCGTGAATGGAACAGCGGACGCAATATCCGCCGCAGGCTCGGATTGAGCGGTGAGTGGCATTCGTTGAGGGATATCCTCCCTGCAGCGTGGCTCTTTCTCCTCTGGGGATTTGGCCTCTACTTCACCTACTTCTATCTCGAAAGCAAGACATGGGGTTTCCTCTTCTCTTTCGTGGTCTATGCCGCAACACTCACTCTCTGGCGGAAAGTGCGCAGTTTCCTCTTCTACCGGTTCGAGGAGGGCCGATGGGTCAGGTATCTGAACCGCTTCATTTTCTGGATACTACCCCCGCTGATCCTCTGGGGACTCTACCGGAAACTGGACAACCTGCCGATGGTACTGGTGATCGGCGCCCTGTGGGGATTGGGGATTGCCATCTATGTCTCGTCGCAATACATCTACGCCAGGAACATCAATATCGAGCGAATTACCGGACAGTTCGCGGGTCTGAGACGCTCCTATTTCCGTATGGTGATCTCTGTTCCACTGATCGGCAAACGGCGCAGGCCATTCAAGGCGTTACGTAGCGTCTCGTTCGAGATCAGAACCGGCATGTTCGGGCTGCTCGGACCCAACGGTGCCGGCAAGTCTACCCTGATGCGCATCATTACGGGGATTCTGGACCAGAGCTATGGCACCATCTGGATCAACGGGCTGGATACTCGCCAATATAGGGAGGAGCTGCAGGGATTGATCGGTTTCCTGCCTCAGGAGTTTGGGATGTATGAAAACATGACCGCCTGGGAGTTCCTCGATTACCAGGCCATATTGAAAGGGTTGACCAGCCGCGGTTTGCGGGAGGAGCGGATTGAGTATGTGCTGAAATCGGTCCACATGTACGAGCGGCGGAACGACAAGATCGGATCTTTCTCGGGAGGGATGAAACAGCGCATCGGAATTGCCCTGATACTGCTGAACCTGCCACGTATCCTGGTGGTGGATGAACCTACCGCCGGACTCGATCCGCGTGAACGGATCCGCTTCAGGAACCTGCTGGTAGAGTTGAGCAAGGAGCGGATCGTCATCTTCTCCACCCACATCATCGAAGATATCTCCAGTTCATGCAACCAGGTTGTGGTGGTGGACAAGGGGGAATTGAAATATTTCGGTGTACCCGAAAAGATGGTGGGTATGGCTGAGGGCAAGGTGTGGCAGTTCCTGATCGACAAGGAGGCGTTCGAGGAGGTGCTGGACAAGTCGTTGGTGGTTCATAATATCCAGCATGACGACCGGATACAGGTACGTTACATCTCGGTGGAACAGCCCTATCCGGGTGCGGTCAGGGTGGAGGCCAACCTGGAGGATGCCTACCTCTGTCTGCTTAAAAATATCTGACGTTATGAGTGTAAAAGAGTATAGTGACATGATCATCCGGGTTATCCGGTATAACCTGAAAGTTGTTTTTGCCGGAAAGTTCTTCTGGTTCCTGCTGGCGGCCTTTCTCTTCTTCGCCTTTTTCATGTTTCAGCAGGCGTGGAACAGGGTGGAGATCAACGAAGGTTCCGTCTATAACCTGTTGTTGTTTCCTTGTCTGCTGCTGATCTTCTATCCGGTGGTCTTCGGCATCCAGAATGATGAGGATAACCGGATACTGGAGATCATTTTCGGCATACCCAATTATCGCTACAAGGTGTGGGGGGTACGGATGTTGATGATGTATGTGGCCAACTTCTTCATCCTGCTCCTTTTTGGATATGTTGCCCGCCTGCTGCTCTATCCGGTCAACATCTCAGAGATGGCATTCCAGCTCCTTTTCCCGATGCTCTTTTTCGGAAACCTGGCCTTTATGTTCTCCACCATTACCCGGAGCGGGAACGGGACCGCCGTCATCATGATCGTTCTCGGCCTTGCCCTCTTCATCTTCATGAGAGGCAACAGGCAGCTCTCCCTCTCCTACTGGAATATCTTCCTGAATCCGTTTGCCACTCCATCTGAAATCCATCCCCTGATCTGGCAGAACACCATCCTGAAGAGCAGGATTTTTCTGGTGATAGGGGCGGTTGTCTGGTTGATGATCGGCTTCCTCAACCTGCAGCGGCGGGAGAAATTTGTATAAGTGTCCTAAAGGGCGGGTCTCTATGAGAGGGAGGTCAGTTCCTCTTCGTAGCGGGTAATCTTCTCCAGTCCGTTTTGTTGGACGATATAGCTGTTCTCTATCCCTACTGCTCCAATGGCTGGAAGGACAAATTTGGGTTCCACGGCAATCGTCATGCCGCACTCCAGGAGCTCCTTCGACCGGGGTGCCAGCACAGGAGGTTCGTTGATCTCCAACCCTATACCGTGCCCCACGAACTTGGCCTGCTGTTTTGTTCCCATGAAGAAGTCGGCAAGACCATTTTTCTTTACCATCTCTTCGGCAAGGGCGTAGAGATCGGCGCAGGGTGTACCTGGCCTGGCTGTTCCGGCGATGGCGTTGCAAATGTCGATGGAGAGACGGTGTGCCCTGTGGGCTATCTCCGGCACCTCGCCTATTGCAAATGTCCGGGTCATGTCGCTCATCCAGGGAGTGTAGTTGCCCGCCATATCCACCATCAAGGTGGTTCCCGGGATAAGTTTAGTGCCATTGGCGCCAATCGGAAGCAGTGGCGACAACCCCTCTCCACCCAGTGCAAAATCGAATGGTGAGGCCGATTGGGCATTCTCTCCGGCAAGGATGCTTCCCATAAAGATCTCCATGTTCTCGCCAAATGTGCGGAAAATTCCTGCCGAGCCGGCCAGGCGCATCTCCCGTTCCAGTTCGATCTGGAATTGTATGTCGGTCATCCCTTCACGGTAGATATGCGGGATCTGCCGGTAGACCGCGGCGTGGATATCGGCAGAACGGCGCAGCTGCTCCAGTTCATACTCCGATTTTATGCTGCGGATACGGCGGATCTCTCCCGAAACGTTTATCAGCTCAGGCATCCCAAGGGCACTCTGGAGCCTGGAGATGGCGCTATAAGAGATACTGTCGCACTCCACCAGTACCCTTTGAGGCAACTCTATCCTGCTTTGGCTAAGGAGCTCGGGGAGCTGTTCCGGTTTTCGGATATAATTGACCCTGCCACCTGTAATACCGGCGGGCCGCTTTACAAAGAGGAGCGGTTCCCCGTCGGGCAGGAGATAGATGTAGCCGTCGAAAATATGACCAAGCAGATAAAACTGGTTTACCGAAGTGGAGATGATACAGGCATCTGCCTGCAGGTTGCGGATGGTCTGTTGCAGCCGGGAGAGTCGCCGCCCATATTCATTATCGTGTATAGCATTCATGAAGCATCTCTTTTCAGACCTCAAATATACTCAATTCTTGCGTGACCGGAACCCTCCACTTGGAAAAAGCTTAATCCCTGCCTTTGTATCTGCGGTTTTTTAAAAGTAGCCGGCGGTAAAGAGCAGATAAAAAATAAAAAACTATCTTTACGAGGTCAATTCTTGCTTACGTGAATGGAAAGATTTTAATAGTTGAAGACGACATCCCTTTTGGAACCATGCTTCAGAAGTGGTTTGAGAAGAACGGCTTTTCGGCGAAGTGGTGCACGGGAATGGTATCGGCACAGGAATCCCTATCCCGTTCGGCATACGACATTGTCTTGTCGGATCTGCGCCTGCCGGACGGTGACGGCATCATGCTGCTCTCCTGGATGAACGAGAGAGATCTCTCGCTCCCGGTCATTATCATGACCGGATATGGAGAGATCCAGACAGCGGTTTCAGCGATAAAGCTGGGCGCTTTTGATTTTCTGGAAAAGCCTATCAATCCATCGATACTGGCGGAGAAGATCGAGGCTGCCCTCAGGGGCAGGAAGAGCGAAAAAAATAGTGAAAGAGGAGGCCGCCAGACGAAGAGAGGAGAGAACGGCGTCAGAAGGACCGTTGAGGGACGGAGTCCCCTCTCCACACGGATGTACTCGTTTATCAACACGGTTGCACCCACCTCGATGGCCGTAATGCTCATCGGAGAAAGCGGTACTGGAAAGGAGCATGCGGCAAGGATGATACATGACCGGAGCCTGCGTGCCAAGGCTCCTTTTGTTGCTGTCGACTGCGGAAGTCTCTCCATGGAACTGGCGCCGAGTGAACTCTTCGGGCACAAGAGAGGCGCTTTTACATCGGCCATTGAGGATCGGATCGGTTTCTTTGCGGAAGCAAACGGCGGCACGCTCTTTCTGGATGAGGTGGGAAACCTGCCGCATGGCGTTCAGGTGCAATTGCTCAGAGCACTGCAGGAGAAGAAGATCAGACCGGTAGGAACCACCTCCGATCTGGAGGTCGACGTGCGGATTATTACCGCAACCAATGAAAACCTGGAGAAAGCGATTGCATTGGGACGTTTTAGGGAAGATCTCTTTCACCGGCTCAATGAATTTATCATCGAGGTACCCCCATTAAGGGCATGTAGAGAAGATATTCCACTATATGTAGAACATTTTGTGGCTGAGGCAAATGTTGAACTCGACAAGCAGGTCAAACAGATCTCGGGCGAACTCCTTTCCCGTCTGGAGGCATACTCCTGGCCAGGTAACCTGCGGGAGTTGAGGAATGTCATTCGCCGTGCCGTCCTCTTCTCCAACGGGGATAGTCTCACGATGGAAAATTTGCCGCTTTTGCGGGAAAAGCCTGTTGAGCCAGATATGAGGGAGGATGTTGCATTGACCGTTTCTCCAGAAGAGGAGAAAGAAAAGATCGTGCAGGCGCTGGAGAAGGCCGGAGGGAACAAATCGAGGGCAGCCCTTCTCTTGCGTATAGACCGGAAGACACTTTACAACAAGCTCCGCAAGTATGGGCTGTAGTATCAGGAAAGGTACTCTTCCCGTATATTGTCGGCAAAGGTCCTGAGTTGCCGGATGGTTGACGAAAGCTCCTCTCTCCATGCAGGATAGGCCGTCTCTTCCTCTCCCCGGAGCGAATCCATCCTGATCAGTGCATCGCACAGATGGCGGGCGCCGAGCTGACAGACAAAAGGATGGATCTTGTGGCAAATCTCCTGGGCTTCGCGGAAGGCTGATTCCCGGATGGATACTTCGAGTCGCCCGGTGTCTCTATAGAGGGTGTTCACAAAAGAGGAGAGGATCTCCCTTATCGTCATGGCATCATCACCGAACAGTGCTTCAAGTTGAGGAAATTTCCCGTTCAAGGGGGGTGGCTCTTCCTTCATGGCTTCTCCTTCTCCCGAGAGAATGTCGACAAGCCTTTCCAGCCTGACAGGCTTTGTAATGAAACCGCTGAATCCTTCCGAACGGGCTCTTTTGCCGTTGTAATCGCCGTGGGCGCTTATCAGCCAGACCGGGATGCTGGCGTTCACTTTCCGGATTTTCTCCAGAATCTCATTTCCAGTGACGGTTGGCATCTGCATGTCAGTGAAGACAATGTCAAACAGCGACAGATGGTTGACAAATCCCTCAATGTCGCGACTGTCACTGCAGACCTTCACCTTGAATCCTCGTCGCTGCAAGAACTCCCTGATCAGATTCCCCAACGGGAGATCATCTTCGAAGAGAAGGACTTTCCGGTAGTTTTTCAGCGGCGGATGAAACCCTTTGCCGTTTTCATCTGCCGGTGCTTCCACGGGATGAAGCGGCAGTCTTATAGTGACACAGGTCCCTTCCCCTTTTCCCGATCGAACGGTAATCTCGCCGTTCAGCAAATGGACAAGCCCCTGGGTAACATACATTCCGAAGCCGTTTCCTTCGGCCTTCAGCGGGTTTTCTATCCGGGAGAATGGCTTGAATATCTCCCGGAGATCGCTTTCATTCATCCCAATGCCGGTATCCCTAATGCTGAATACCAGTCCGTTTTCGTAGTATGAACGGATGGTTACTCCTCCTTCCACACTATATTTGACTGCATTGGAGACGACGTTGATCAATATCTGTCTGAGCACCGTATGGTCCGTTTCGATGTAGCAAGGCGGCTCAATCAGCTCTTCGAGTTCAATATCCAGTTTTTTGTTTTCCGTAAGCGGCCTGAACAGCCGGATAATCTCTTCCAGCAGTTCCGACAGGTTGAAGCGGCTGAGGTGCAACTCGCCTGCATTTCTTTCAAGCCTGGAGAATTCAAGAAGATTCATGAGCATGCTCAGGATATGTTTCCCGGAGTTAAGTGCCGACCGTAACTGTTTTTTGATACTTTCCGGGATATGCTCATCCTGCCACATCTCCATGTATCCCATCATGGAGCTGAGTGGAGTCTTGATGTCGTGCGACACGGAAAGGAGCAGCTGATGGCGGCTCTCCATCAATGATTCGGTATTTTGTTTCTCCCTGGCCAGATCGAGACGGGCCCGCTGACCCTGCTTCAGGTCGTCGGCAATAAGGAGGATAATGACCAGGATCAGCATCAGTGACAGGGAGCCAATGACAACAGCAAAGGTGAAGATTCTGAGAGTGAGCCGTTCGCTACTCTCTATGCCTTGTTGCGAAACAGCAGTAGCCTCGTTGTAGAATTGGCTCAAAAGCTGGGAGATTTGCAGGGAGATGTTCTGTTCGGCAAGGATCAGTTCACGTACCCGTTTTTCTATACCTGACAACTGGGTTGAATAGTGTTCCGAAGCAACCTGGGTGACGCTTTTCAGGTCACTGTATACGGCGGTATCTATCCTGGAGGTGAGCCGGGTTTCCTGTTCCACCCGGGTTACGCTGATGATGGTGTCGGGAACCCGGTTTGGATTGACCAGCTTTTTCAGGCGGGTCCACAACCCTTTCTTATCCTTTACCACAAGGGTGGTGTCTTCGTTGGTCGTGACCACTACCGAATCGAGAACCAGGTCATTGTATCTCTCCAGTTTCCTGTTGATCTCCCTGATCGGACTTTGTGAGCGGAACTGGAGAGTCAACTGGTTGACAATCCTCCTCTTTTCGTTCAGCAACGAATCCATGCTCTCCAGGTAGAGCTCCCGGTCACGCTGCGATGCCAGCTGTTTCAGCCGGGCTATCTGAACCGGAATGGTTGCCGAAATGGAGTCGTACTGTTGTAGAACCGTCGATTTAGGATGCATCAGGTATTGGTTTAGCACCTCCTGCGCCTGTTGAACGGAAAGCACCAGACGGTTGCTTTGTGCCAACAGTTCGTTGGCTGAGGCAATCTCCACCTTTTGAACATCCAGATCTCTTTTCATTCTCAGGGAGTAGATGAATATCCCTGCAACGTAAAGGATGACGATCAGGAGCAGTAACCCGATCTTCACCCCGATCCGACGCTCCAGCGAGTAGTCCGCTCCTTTCTTCATGGGCTGCCAGTTTTTCTCCAAAAGTAGGGATTTTTTTTTGACAACCTGGTAATCGGGTGTGGAGATTTTCCACACTTTCCACACCTGTTCCACACATCCGGTGTAGGGTGGCGGTGCGGGTCATGTTTGTGTAATATGTTGTGTCATTGTAAAATGAGTAGGTGATGAGCAGGCGCGGGGTTTTCCTGCACGGTATTTGTCTTATAGTTGATGCTGTTTAATTTAAACAGGTAAGAAGAAAAAAGGATTATCGAGAATTATTAAAAAAGGAAGATTATGAAAAAAGTTATTGTGTCGATGGCGATGGCCATATCAGGTTTATTTGCAATATCCGTAGCACAGGGTGTAGCCACGGTAACGGAGGATTCCGTCCGGGAACTCCTCCTCGAAGATGATCGGTTTACCGATATCAAATTTGAGGAGTTGAACGAAAAAGTGCAGGCTGCCGTCAATGCTTTGGGTGAGACCTATACCGTCGATTCACTCAAGTACAACGCAGAGAAGCAGGTGACGAAAGTAAAAGCGACAAGCAAGGTGGACCAGTCATCCAAGGTGTTCTATTTCAACAACGAAGGGGTGGAAATTGTCTGGGAGAAACCGGTCCTGAACATTGAAGTTGAAGAAGAGAAAGAGTTGCAGGAACTTCCCTGAGCCAATCTGGCAAACACTACACTGTCCACACGTTCCTGATTCGTTGCAAACGGCAATGGGTCAGCACAACGGCTCACCGCTTCGATACCGATCGATGCGGTGAGTTTTTACTTGCTACCCCAGATCTCCCAGGCTGCAAGTGCCTGCAACTCCAGCATCTCGGCGCCGTTCTTGACGGTGGCGCCCTGTTCCCTCCCCTTTTTTAGAAAGAGGGTCTCGGCCGGGTTGTAGACCAGGTCGTAGAGCAGGTGAGCGGGGGTAAGGAGATGGTAGGGTACTTGGGGGCACACCTCCACATCTGGAAAGGTGCCTACCGGGGAACAGTTTACAATGATCGTGTATTCGCGCAAGATCGCCTCGTCCAGTTCACCGTAGGTAAACCTGCCGGCTGCTGCCGTTCGCGATACCTCTTTCCAGCCGATATGCATCTCGTCGAAGACCGCTCTCACTGCTTTCGATGCGCCTCCCGTTCCCAGTATGAGCGCTTTCCTGTGAAGTTCCGGGCGGATCAGCGGCTCTATCGAATTCTTGAATCCGATATAGTCGGTATTATATCCGGTGAGGCGGTAGAAGTACATGTTTCCGGGCTCACGCTCAATCTTGATGGTATTTACAGCACCAATCCGTTCCGCTTCGGGTGTTATCCTGTCGAGAAAAGGGATCACCTTCTCCTTGTAGGGGATGGTGACGTTGAGTCCGTACAGGTGCTGGTTGAAGAGAATCACTTCACGTAACTGCAGGATATCTTCGATCTCGAAGTTGAGATATTCCGCATCGATGCCTTCGCGTGCGAATTTTTCAGTAAAGAACTTCGCCGAGAAGGAGTGTTTTAAGGGAAAGCCGATCAGTCCGTAGGTGCGTACCATTATTTTTCCGCGATGTAGAGTGTTGCAATTCCCAGCGTAAACCGTCTTAACCGGATGTTCCGGAAGCCGTTCTTCTTCAGGATCAGCATCATCTCCCTGCCTTGCGGAAAGGCGGCAATCGACTCGGGCAGGTAGCGATAGGCCCGCTGCTCGGTTGCCACGCTGTTGGAAAGAAGCGGCATCACATATTTCGAATAGAGGGAGAAGAGCTCCTTCATCGGGGTTTTTTCGGGCGTGGTCAGTTCGAGAAACAGGAACACCCCCCCCGGTTTGAGTACCCGCAGGATCTCGCCGAAACTTTTATCGATATTCTCGAAGTTGCGGACGCCGAAGGCGGCGGTTACTGCATCGAACGATGCTTCGGGAAAGGAGAGGGCGGCAGAATCCTGCTGTTCGAAGGTGATGGTCTGCTCCATCCCCTTCCGTTTCACCTTCTCCCTGCCAACGGCCATCATCCCGTCGGAGATGTCGATGCCTACGATCCGCTCCGGATCCAGTATCTCGTTTGCCAGGATGGCGAAGTCGCCCGTTCCGGTGGCCACGTCGAGGATCAGCCTAGGGTGGTAGGGTTTCAATGCACCGATCGACTCCCTGCGCCAGTAGTTGTCGATACCCAGCGAGAGCAACCGGTTCAGTTTGTCGTAATTGGGTGCAATCCGGTTGAACATGGCTTCCACCTGCTCCCTCTTGGATGCTTCGGTTTGGTAGGGCTGAACTTTTTCTACGTTATAGGCCATCTTGTGTCGTTTTAAAGATATGGTGTTCTATTTCGTCAGGAAATCGAGGATGTTCCGTTCAATCCGGGCCTCCAGACCGGTTGTGTCTGCCTTGACGAACTTCTCGCCGGTGATCTTTTCAAAGAGCTCGATATACCTTTCAGAAACAGTGTTGCAGTACGCTTCACTCATTTCGGGAACCTTCTCTCCTTCACGACCTTGAAATCCATTCTCCATCAGCCATTTTCTGACAAACTCCTTCGATAGCTGCTTCTGTTCCTCGCCTCTCTCGAACCGCTCTTCGTAGCCCTCGCTGTAGAAATAGCGGGAGGAGTCTGGGGTATGGATCTCGTCGATCAGGTAGATCTTGCCATCTTTTTTCCCGAATTCATATTTGGTATCGACCAGGATCAACCCTTTCTTTGCAGCCATCTCGGTACCGCGCTGAAATAGGGCGTATGTGTACTGTTCCAGCTGTTCGTAATCTTCCCGGCTGACCACTCCACGGGCAATGATCTCCTCTTTCGAGATGTTTTCGTCGTGCCCCTCATCGGCTTTGGTTGTCGGTGTAATCAGCGGCTTTTCGAATTTCTGGTTTTCACGCAACCCCTCGGGTAGCGTTACCCCGCACAGCGTTCGAGCTCCTTTCTGGTATTCACGCCATGCGCTTCCGGTGATATAGCCCCTGATGACCATCTCCACCTTGAACGGCTCGCACCGAATGCCAACGGTAACCATCGGGTCGGGCGATGCAATTTTCCAGTTGGGGACGATGTCGGCGGTTGCATCGAGAAACTTTGAGGCAATCTGATTGAGAACCTGTCCCTTATAGGGAATTCCCTTGGGCAGTACGACGTCGAATGCCGAGATCCTGTCGGTGGCAATCATCACCAGCCTGTCCTGGCCGATGCTGTATACATCACGGACCTTTCCGTGGTAAACACTGGTTTGTTCGGGGAAGTTGTAATTGGTTGTTGTAAGGGCGTTTGGCATATGCACAATATTTTTCGATGTCCGATATATTATCTCTTTTTCTCATTGCCGTATTGATGCTCCGGCACCTCCTTCTCGTATGCCTCCACAATCCGTTGAACCAGCTTGTGGCGTACGATATCTTTTTTGTTAAACTCTACCGTGGAGATCCCCTTGATCCCCTTCAGCAGGTTCATCGAGTGGGTCAGGCCCGACTGCTGGGAGGTGGGCAGGTCGATCTGCGTCACGTCGCCGGTGACGATCATCTTCCCGTTCAGTCCCAGCCGGGTAAGAAACATCTTGATCTGCTGTTTGGTGGTGTTTTGCGCCTCGTCGAGGATGATTATCGCATCGTTCAGTGTGCGTCCGCGCATAAAGGCGAGCGGTGCGATCTGGATAATCTTGTTTTCGATATACTCCTTGAGTTTCAAGGGGGGAATCATATCCTCCAGTGCATCGTAAAGGGGTTGAAGATAGGGATCGATCTTCTCCTTCATGTCGCCAGGGAGAAATCCGAGCTTTTCACCTGCTTCAACGGCAGGGCGACTGAGAATGATCTTTCTTACCTGTTTGGTTTTTAAAGCTCTTACTGCCAGCGCTATGGCTGTGTATGTCTTTCCCGAGCCGGCGGGGCCGATGGCGAAGACCAGATCATTCGTGCCGAATGCGTCCACCAGTTTCTTCTGGTTGGCTGTCCGGGCCAGGATCGGCTTGCCGTTCAACCCGTGGATGATCAGGTTGTCCTGGTTTACAACCGTTGGAGCCTTTCCCTTCACGATATCCAGGATATCCTCCTCCTTCAGCAGGTTCATTTCGATGCTGAACTTCTCCAACTCGTGCACCTTCTCTTCGAATGTGTTCAGTTCATTTTCGTCGCCGATCACTTTGATTACATTGCCGCGGGCTACGATACGAAGTTTCGGGAATAGCGTTTTCAGCAGTTGTACGTTGCTGTTGTTAATCCCGAAAAATACAACCGGATCCACATTTTCGAGGATGACGATGCGTTCTATCATTTAGTGCCGTTTGAAAAGTTCAACGAATATTGATACACCCTGTTCTCCTGCCCTTCTACATAGTTGATAAATGCATTGTTCACCAGTCTGTTGCCGCCCGGAGTGGGGTAGTTGCCCGAGAAGTACCAGTCGCCCGTATTATTGGGACACGCCTTATGCAGATCTTCGATCGACTGGAACACGATCTTCACCTCCGCCTTGATATCCTTGTCGGTCAGCATCTCGGCAATCTTGTCCGAGATCTCCTCTTCAGTAAAGGGTGCATAGATCTCTTTCACGTAATTGACCATCTCCTCCTTCTTCTTCTTCCGGCTCTGGGCAACGCACTTCTCATATACATCCTGGATGATGTGCTGCATGCCCCGCTCTTCCAGCAGATTGATCGCCGCTTTGAATGCGATGAATTCACTCATGCGCGACATGTCGATACCGTAGCAGTCGGGATAGCGAATCTGCGGCGAAGAGGAGACAATGACTATCTTTTTTGGATCCAGCCTGTCGAGAATCTTGATAATGCTCTGTTTCAGGGTTGTTCCCCGCACGATGCTGTCGTCGATAATCACCAGCGTGTCCTTTCCCCGCTTCAACGATCCGTAAGTAATGTCGTAAACGTGGGCTGCCAGGTCGTTCCTCGATTTGCCCTGCGCGATGAATGTGCGCAGCTTGATATCCTTGATCGCCACCTTTTCCGATCGTACCCTTTTGGAGAGTATCTTCTCCACCTCCTCGGCAGTCAACTCATCCCGTTTCTCGAGCAGCTCGATCGCCTTGTTCTGATTGAAGCGCTTTTCCAACCCTTCCAGCATGCCGAAGTAGGCCACCTCGGCCGTGTTGGGGATAAACGAGAAGACGGTGTTGTCGAAATCATTCCCTATTGTCTCAACAATTTTGGGCACAAGAAGTTCGCCCAGTCTCTTCCTCTCGCGGTAGATATCGTAATCAGACCCCCGCGAGAAATAGATCCGCTCAAAGGAGCAGGGGGTTATTTTTTCTTTTGGTTCCAAGATCTGCCGGTTCATTATGGTGCCGTTCCGCTTCACGATAAAGGCTTCACCGGGCTGTAGTTCACGGATATCATCTTTTTTCAGGTTGAATGCCGTCTGGATGACGGGCCGTTCAGATGCCACCACTGCAACCTCATCGTCGTGATAGTAGAATGCCGAACGGATTCCCCACGGATCTCGCAAGGTAAAGGTGTCGCCACAGCCAATCAGTCCACAAAGGGCATACCCGCCATCCCATAACTTACTGGCCCGCTTCAGCAGAAATGGTATGTCCAGCTTCTCCTCGATAAGGCGACTAATCTCCGGGCCGCTCAATCCTGTTTTGTCGATCTTGTCATACTGGTACTGCACTTCCCGGTCGAGATAGTGGCCAAGGGTCTCCAGCATCACGAAGGTGTCGGCGTAATCGCGTGGATGCTGCCCCTCGGAGAGCAGCTGCTCGAACATCTCGTCCACGTTGGTCATGTTGAAATTTCCAGCCAGCGCCAGGTTGCGAGAAGCCCAGTTGTTGCGCCGAAGCAGCGGATGGACATAGGTGATGCCGCTTTTCCCGGTGGTGCTGTATCGCAGGTGGCCGATAAACAACTCAGCTGCAAACGGCACCGAATGTTTTACAAAGTCGATATCCTGAAGTTGTTGGTGAGTGAAATCTCTGAACGAATCGTGCACCTTCCCGAAGATCTCCGAGATGGCTCCTGACCCCTGTGCCCTCTCCCTGAAAATGAATTCGTTGCCGGGAGACGCTTCCAGCTTTACCGCACCCAGGCCTGCACCTTCCTGTCCCCGGTTGTGCTGTTTCTCCATCAGCAGATAGAGCTTGTCGAGGCCATACTGCCACGTTCCATATTTTTTTTGATAATAGTCGAGGGGTTTCAAGAGGCGGATCATGGCGATACCGCACTCGTGCTTGATGATGTCAGTCATTGATGAACCTTTCAGAAATTGAGGTACAAATTTAAGGCTATTTGAGAAAATAATGGTGCTCTTTGAAGTTAATTTTTGCTTTGGGAGTGGAGAAGCCAATGGGCTGCTAAGAAACTTTATCTTATCTTTGCGAGAAAAGTAGGAGTTGTAAGATGAATTGGGAACGATTGTTGTCTTCGGTACGTTTCGGAATGGAGGCCTACCGATCCGAAAAAAGACACGACAGGACGGAATATCAGCGTGACTATGACCGGTTGATCTTTTCGTCGCCCTTCCGGCGATTGCAGAACAAAACACAGGTCTTTCCGCTGCCCGGGAGTGTTTTTGTGCATAACAGGCTGACACACAGTCTTGAGGTCTCTAGTGTCGGGCGCTCGCTGGGGGAGAATACCGCTCGGGCGCTCCGCAAAAGATATCCCGATTCACCGGCTCATTTCGAAGAGATGGGAGCCATTGTCTCTGCTGCCTGCCTGGCTCACGATCTGGGCAATCCCCCATTCGGACACTCGGGAGAGAAGGCGATCTCCACCTTTTTCTCAGAAGGGAGAGGATCGGTGCTGCGGGAGCAGGTGGAGCGGGAAGGGGGCAGATGGAGCGATTTTACCTGTTTCGAGGGGAATGCCAATGCTGTCCGGCTGTTGATGCATCAGTTCAAGGGGCGTCGCAAGGGCGGCTTTGCATTGACCTATTCTACCCTAGCATCCATAGTGAAGTATCCCTATTCGTCGCAGTTGAGCGGAGGTAAAAACAAGTTCGGTTTTTTTGCTTCGGAAGAGGCCGATTACCGGTCGATAGCAGATGAGCTGGGAATACCCTGCCTCAATGATGCACCGGTCAGGTATGCGCGCCACCCGCTGGTCTATCTGGTTGAGGCGGCCGATGATATCTGTTACCAGATCATGGATATTGAAGATGCCCACAAGTTGCGACTGATCTCTACCGATAAGGCGAAAGATCTTTTTCTCGATTTCTTTGAAGGGGAGAAGCGGCAACGGAGATTCGACAACCTCAATTTCGTGAGCGATCTCAACGAGCAGATCGCCTATCTGCGTTCTAGTGTTATCGGATTGCTGGTAAACGAATGTTCAGAAGCCTTTATGAAGCATGAAGAGGCGATCCTGTCGGGCGAATTCAATGGAACCTTGATAAAAAGTATCTCCGAAAACGCGCAACAGGCATACCGGCAATGTTCCGACTTTGCAGTCGCCAATATCTACTCTTCGAAAGATGTCTTGGATATTGAACTGGCCGGATACCGGATCATCGGTTTTCTGCTTGAAAAGCTCTCCGATGCCATACAGAATCCCACGCACACCTATTCCCAATTGCTACTGGGGAGGATCCCCGAGCAATATGAGCCAGAAGCGGACGATCTCTACTCCCGGATACAGGCGATCGTTGATTATGTATCGGGAATGACAGATATCTATGCGCTCGATCTCTACCGGAAGATAACCGGAATGGGATTGCCAGCAATCTGATCCGAATTGTTGACAAATTGTAAGCAAATATTCTTTATTGATTTTTTATTGAAAATATTTGGGTGTTTTTGTTTTATTTTTATAAATTTGCAACGTGGTTTTTTCATAATAGTATTAGATTTAAGGTTAACATGTTTGGCAGGGTGTCGCGAGATATCCTGCCAAAATTATTTCAGGATTCATCCACTCCCGATGTAAAATAGTAGCAAAATATTTTCTACCCTCCACAAACTTTTTTAATTTTGTTTCAAGATTTTACATTATGAAGAGCAAGCTCATCCTCTTTCCGTTGCTGATATTCCCCCTGTTGTTTATTCAATGTTCCGGTGGTGACAAGTTGCACCGGCAACTGGTGAAAATGGCTGAAAATATGAACAGTACCGCCCCGGTTCAGCTCGACAACCATACGTTGTTCCTGGGAGCTGACGTGACGGAGGAGAATCTATTTCAGTACCGGTACCGGCTGTTGAATACCGATGATCCACAATCGCTGATGGAGGCGGTTGAAGAACAGACCCGGACCAATATCAGGGAGGCATTCAGGTTGAACCCCGACCTGAGGATTTTCACGGTAAATGATGTCCGGATTGATTACATTTATACCGATTCTGTAGGAAACGTAGTGAAAACAATACATATCACGCCTGAAGATTACAAATAAAAAAGATTATTACCATTATGAACCGTTACTTTTACATTGACAGCGAAGGAAAACAGAAAGGCACGTTCACTCCGGAGGAGTTGAAGAGTGAAAATATCAAAAAGGAGACGCTGGTGTGGACGCAGGGAATGAGCGAATGGACACGTGCTGCGGATATACCCGAACTGAGTCTGCTGTTTGAAGAGAGTAGGGATTTCTATTCGCCGCAACCGGTGACACCGCCAGCGGTGAGGCCCGGTTACGGATCCGCCCCGTCGCCGCAACAGCCGATGCCCAAGTCCTGGCTGATCGAGTCGATCTTGGCAACCATCCTTCCGTTTCTGCTCTGCAGCTGTATCTTCAGTCTATTGGGGATTATCGGGATTGTGAATGCTTCGAAAGTGGAATCCCTTTATCTCCGCGGTGACTATGCCGGTTCGCTGGAGGCCTCCAATCAGGCGGAAAAATGGACAAAGATTGCCATGTGGATCGGGATTGCCTGGGTGATTCTCTGGATTGTTGCCGTCATCCTCATTATCGCTTTTGGTGTGTCGATGTCCGGCATAACCGATGTGTTCAGTGGATCGGGATACGAAATTTAATCCGGTTATTGGAGCTGTCGTTAGCCTGCTGCTGGCGGCAGCCGTTTTTCTGCTCTACCGTTTCGACCCGGAGGAGGCGGCGGTTTTTCCCCGCTGCCTTTTCCTGGTGGTCACCGGATATGAGTGTCCCGGGTGTGGCACGCAACGTGCGCTACATCATCTCTTTCACCTGGAACTGAGCAGTGCATTTTCGGAAAATGGGCTGATTCTCTTCCTCCTTCCCTATCTGTTGCTCGGTGGTTACCTGGCCTTTTTCAACGGCAATAGACGGTTTCCCGGGTTGGCGAGACTCCTTTTCGGTAAACGGGCCGCGATCATTGTGGTTTCTCTCATCCTGCTCTATTGGGTGGCCAGGAACCTGTAGAGGATCAGCTCAGCTTCTCCTTCAGGAACCTGCCGGTGTGCGACTCCTTGCACATCGCCACCTGCTCAGGTGTTCCTTCACATACGATGTAACCGCCCGCTTTCCCCCCTTCAGGGCCAATGTCGATGATATGGTCGGCACACTTGATCACATCCATGTTGTGTTCGATGATGATGACCGTATGTCCCCGTTCGATAAGTGCATTGAACGCCTTCAGCAGCGTTTTGATGTCGTGAAAATGGAGTCCGGTGGTCGGCTCGTCAAAAATGAAGAGAGTGGGAGACGACTTCTCCTCACCCAGGTAGTAGGCCAGCTTCACCCGCTGGTTTTCTCCGCCCGACAGTGTCGATGAAGATTGCCCCAGCTTGATGTATCCGAGCCCGACGTCCTGCAGCGGTTGTAATCTTTTGGTGATCTTCTTTTCGGTGGTTCCCTTCTGTGCTCCAAAAAACTCGATGGCCTGATTGACGGTCATCTCCAGCACATCGTGGATATTGAGCCCCTTGTACTCCACATCCAGGACCTCGGCTGAAAAACGTTTGCCGTGACACGACTCGCATTCCAGACGAATATCGGCCATAAACTGCATCTCCACGGTAATGGTGCCTTCGCCTTTGCACTCGTCGCATCTGCCGCCTTCCACATTGAAGGAAAAATGTGCCGGGGTGTATCCCATCTGCTTGGCAAGCGGCTGGGAGGCGAAGAGCTTGCGGATCTCGTCGTACGCCTTGATGTAGGTAACCGGGTTGGAGCGGGTGGATCTTCCGATCGGGTTCTGGTCGACAAACTCCACCGAGCTGACCAGCTTCAGATCGCCGGAAAGGGAGTTGAATTCGGCCTGTTCCAATGCAGTCCCCTTGTAGTGGTTGTGCAAGGCGTTGCTCAGCACATCATTCACCAGCGACGATTTTCCCGAACCGCTGACACCCGTGACCACGGTCATGACATGCAGCGGGAACTTCACGTCGATATTCTTCAGGTTATTCTGCCGGGCACCCTTCACCTCGATGTAGCTGTTCCACCTCCGGCGCTGCTTCGGCACCTCGATCTTCTCTTCGCCAGTCAGGTACTTCACGGTGTAACTGTTGCTTTTTTTCTCGAGCTCGGAGAGGTTGCCCTGATACATGATCCTTCCGCCGTTTCGTCCTGCTTCGGGACCGATGTCGATGATGTAGTCGGCCGCCCGGATAATTTCCTCATCGTGTTCAACCACGACAACAGTATTGCCCAGTTGCTGCAACTGCCGCAAGACCTTGATCAGCAGGTGGGTGTCGCGCGAATGGAGTCCGATGCTCGGTTCATCCAGGATGTAGAGCGAGCCCACCAGGCTGCTGCCCAGCGATGACGCGAGGTTGATCCGCTGACTCTCACCGCCCGAAAGGGTGTTGGATAAACGGTTCAACGTCAGATATCCCAGCCCGACATCGATCAGGAAGCGGATCCGGTTGTTGATCTCGGTGAGCAGCCGTTGGGCGATGGCTGCGTCGGTCTCGTCGAGCACAAGGTCGTCGAAGAAGAGCTTCAACTCCGTGATGGGCATAAGAACCAGTTCGTTGATGCTCTTGCCTCCCACCTTCACGTATACAGCCTCCTTTTTCAACCGGGCACCCTTGCAGACGGGGCAGCTGGTCTTTCCCCGATATCGTGCCAGCATCACCCGGTACTGGATCTTGTAGAGGTTCTCCTCCAGCATCTGGAAAAAATCGTTGATCCCGTAGATACCGAGGTCGTGCCGCCCGTTCCACAAAATATCTTTCTCTTCATCGCTCAGTTCGAAGTATGGACGATGGATGGGAAAATCGGCTTTATAGGCGTTGAATACAAACTCTCTCTTCCACTCGCCCATCTTTTCTCCCTTCCAGCATTGAACGCACTCTTCCTGAACCGAAAGGCTTTTGTCGGGAATAACCAGGTTCTCGTCGATACCGATCACTTTCCCGAACCCCTCGCATTTGGGGCAGGCTCCCACGGGACTGTTGAAGTTGAACATCAGCTCCGACGGCTCTTCGAAGGTGATGCCGTCTGCCTCGAAACGGTTTGAGAAGGTGAAGCTTTCAATCCCCTCCTGAGTCCAGAACCGGATGATGCATTCGCCTCTTCCCTCGATAAAGGCCGTCTCCACCGAGTCGGAGAGCCGGTTGATGACCGACTTGTCGCCCGAACAGGATAACCGGTCGATAACCAGCAGGATATCCCGTACATCCGGCATTTTCTCCTGAGCCAGTACCTCGTCGATCCGGTAAAAGGTGTCGCCCACATCGACCCTCGAAAAACCCTCCTTCATCAGGATATCCAGTTGCTCGGGCAATGTTCTTCCGTTTCGCAACTGGATGGGTGACAGTACGGCCATCCGTGTACCTTCCCGGTACTCCAGCATCTTGGCGATCACATCGCTGACGGTATGTTTTTTCACCTCATTGCCGGAAACGGGCGAGATGGTTTTCCCTATCCGGGCATAAAGCAACCGGAGGTATTCATAAATCTCGGTGGATGTGCCAACCGTCGAACGGGGATTTCGGGTATTCACCTTCTGCTCGATGGCAATGGCAGGTGGAATTCCTTTGATAAAGTCGCACTCTGGTTTGTTCATCCGGCCGAGAAACTGGCGGGCATAGGCCGAAAGGCTCTCCACATACCTGCGTTGACCTTCGGCATATAACGTATCGAATGCCAGGGATGATTTTCCGGATCCGGAGAGACCCGTGATGACGGTGAACCTGTTCCGGGGGATAACCACATCGATGTTTTTGAGGTTGTTGACTCGCACCCCCTTGAGTTCTATCTGTTTTTCGTTGCTCATAAATTGGAATTCAACCTGCAAATATAAAGACTTTATTAGCGACAAAAAAGGGGAGTTAATCAATATTCAGAAATATTTTCCCTATTTTTGCAGATCACGAACGTTGGAAAAATCAGCATGACACCACGATGAACGATTTTTTTTCGGATATGACGCATGAGTTTGCATTGCCGTTCACCAATCCCGTTCTAATTTTTGCGGTGTTATTGGCAATAGTCTTGCTTGCCCCGCTTCTATTGAAACGTTTCAATGTGCCGAGCATCATCGGACTGATTGTGGCCGGGGTGATCATTGGTCCGTTCGGGCTGAATCTTGTCGACAACAACCATCAGGGCGTGTCGATGTTTTCTACCATCGGCCTGCTCTACATCATGTTTATTGCCGGACTGGAACTCGATCTGAATGAATTTATCTCCAACAAGAACAAAAGTCTCGTTTTTGGTCTCTTTACCTTTATCCTCCCCCTCTCGGTAGGATTCCCGGTTTGTTACTACCTGCTGGGATATGACCTGAGTGCCAGTTTTCTTACCGCCAGCATGTTCGCCACACACACGCTGGTTACATACCCCATCGTCAGCAGGATGGGGGTTGCCAAGAACCAGGCCGTAGCCATTACGGTTGGAGGTACCATCCTGACCGATACGGCCGTACTGATCATTCTTGCGCTGGTCCTCTCCGGAAATGACGGGGGGCTGGATCTCGCGTTTTTAGTGAGGTTGCTGATATCGCTGGTCGCCTTCTCATCTATTGTTTTTCTGCTTATTCCGCGGATCACCAGGTGGTTTTTCCAGCAAGCCGAAGGGGAGAAGTACCTGCACTATATCTTTGTGCTGTTTGTGGTCTTTTTCTGCGGTTTTCTGGCGGAGCTCGGCGGGATTGAGCCGATTATTGGTGCATTTGCGGCAGGTTTGGCCCTCAACAGGTTGATTCCGCACTCTTCGGCATTGATGAACCGGATCGAATTTTTCGGTAACTCCCTCTTCATTCCCATCTTTCTGATTTCAGTCGGCATGTTGGTGGATGTGTCGGTAGTTTTTGACGGACCTGCCACCCTGTTGATCGCTTTGACACTTACTGTTACGGCCATTGCCGGGAAATGGGTTGCAGCCTTCTTCACCCAGGTGATTTTCAAGTACTCGGCAATACAGCGGAATATCATCTTCGGATTGAGCAGCTCCCATGCCGCGGCTACCATTGCGGTCATTATCGTCGGGTACAATGCCGGTATCCTGGATGAATATATCCTGAACGGGACGATTATTCTGATTCTGCTTACCTGCATCGTTGCCTCGCTTGTCACCCAGAAGTCGGCAAAAGAGCTTGCCATCAGTCAGGAGAATGCTCCGTTGTCAGATTCCGATCTGGGAGCCTTTGCACAGGAGAAGATCCTGGTTCCCATTGCCAATCCCTCAAACATCGGACACCACGTTGAACTGGCCTTATTGATGAAAGACCGGCAGTCGGTGAATTCGGTCTCGTTGCTGGGTGTGGTTCCCAATAACGAGGAGGCAGAGAAGAACATTGTCAGCTTCCGGAAACAGCTCGAGGAGTTTGTGCAGAATGCCGTGGCCGCCGATATCGACGTTGATATTGTCACCACCATCGACCACAACGCTGCCAGCGGGATTGTACGTACTGCACGTGAGTTGATGTGCGATATCGTGATCCTGGGCTGGCCGGGAAAGACCGGAATGTTGGAAAAGCTGCTGGGCGACAAGGTAGATCTTATTATCAAGAATATCGACAGGAACATGTTTATCTGTCATATCGAGCACGAACTCTTCACCCATAAGCGCATTGTGGTGGTTTCACCTCCGCTTGTAGAACGGGAGATCGGATTCGATCTCTGGCTTCAAAAAGTGGTGGAGTTGTCGAAGGAGCTTTCGGTGCCCATCCTCCACCTCGGACATCCCGATACACAGGCTGTGATCGCAGCCAAAAAGAATAGCGGTAGCCTCTTCTCTTTCAAGACGTTTGTCGATTGGCACGATCCACTCTCGTGCGGCGACCATATCAGGGAGGGAGATATGATTATTTTTGTCTCGGCTCACCAGGGATATCTTTCGCACATGTCCATTCTGGATAATCTGCCTACCCGACTCGAGGAGCGTTTTCCTCACCACAGCCGCATAGTTATCTATCCCAAACAGAGAACGATGAGGGGACTGCTCGAGAGCGACGACTCCCTGTTTGTCCCTTCCAATTTTTAAGTGAGACGATGAAGCGACCATTTGATTCAGTTATATCCTTATCGATGATTACAGGCAAGTTTCTCAGGATTGCCGCGACCCTTTTCACGACAATCCTGATGTTTGGCTGCGGTGTGTCAAGGCAGCCTGTCACCCGTGGCGTGAATCCGTTTCCCAAGCGTGAATTCAGGGGGGTCTGGGTACAGACCGTCGGTCAGTCACGCTATCAGCAGATGAACAGTGCGGCCATGAAGCACTATCTCTCCGAGATGGTACGTAAGTTCGACGAAGCCGGTATCAATGCGTTGATATTCCAGGTCCGTCCCGAAGCGGACGCTTTCTACAAATCGAATCTTGAACCCTGGAGCCGTTTCATGACCGGAATACAGGGCAAAGCGCCCGATGATCCCGATTTCGATCCGCTGGCTTTCCTTATCGCGGAGTGCCACAAGCGAGGAATGGAGCTGCATGCCTGGCTTAACCCCTACCGGGTGAAATCAAACATCAGCAGCCAGCTTGCCCCCGGTCATATCTACTGGAAATATCCCGAAAGGTTCGTTCAATACGGAAACCAGCTTTTTTTTGATCCGGGTTTACCCGAAAACCGCAGTTTTATCTGCGAGGTGGTACGCGATATCGTCTCCCGCTATGATGTGGATGCGATTCACATGGACGACTATTTTTATCCCTATCCCATTGCCGGAACTCCGTTTCCGGATGATGGAAGTTTCAATGCATACGCTGCATCTCAAGGTTTCTCACCCGGACAACGGGACGACTGGAGACGCAACAATGTCAACCTGCTGATACGGCAGCTCAAGTATACCATTGCCGGAACAAAGCCGTGGGTCCGTTTCGGCATAAGTCCTTTCGGCATCTACCGTAACAAGCGCAACACCCCCGACGGTTCCGGAAGCGACACCAACGGATTGGAGAATTATAGCGACCTCTATGCCGACATCAAGCTATGGGTGGAAAAGGGATGGATCGATTACAACCTTCCCCAGCTCTATTGGGAGATCGGACATGATCGGGCAGATTACACCACACTGCTGAGATGGTGGAACGATAATAACTTCGGGCAGCCGCTTTACATCGGACAGGATCTGGAGCGCAGCATGAAGAGGAATGAACTGGATGTCAAGATCCGCCAATCGCGGGAGATGCCGTTTGTGCAGGGTAACTGCTACTGGTACGGCTACCAGATCCTGGAGAATACCGGAGGGGTTGCCGATCAGCTTAAGAGGGGTGCCCACCGTGCCAAGGCGCTTATCCCGCCCTATACCCATCTGCACCAGGGAGCTCCCGGCAAGGTGAAGCGGCTGGCTCAGGTGTTTACCGAGGATATGCACTTCCTAACCTGGGAAGAGCGGAAAGATCCAAACAATCCTGAAGCGGCAAGAGAGTTCGTGATCTATCGGTTCGATGCCGGCGAGAAGATCGATATCAGTCGGGCAGAGAAGATTGTGGCGGTGACATCGGACAACTTCTACCTCTTGCCCTACGAAGGGGGACGCAACCGGTATACCTATGTAGTGACCGCATTAGATGCATTTAAGAACGAAGGAAAAGGGGCAAAGATCAAGGTCGTGCTTTGATGTTTAAAACCGTTTCTGCTAATTTATTTGGAAACAGAAGAATGATTCAATCGGAAAATTATCCCATGATCGCCAAAACCCTGGCGTCACTCGAGGATGTCCTGGCCGAGGAGCTGATCGCCCTGGGAGCCAACGATGTGGAAATAGGAACAAGGATGGTCTCCTTTACTGGCGACAAGGCCCTGATGTACAAGGCAAACGTCCATTGCCGTACGGCATTGCGGATATTGAAGCCGATCTACAGCTTCAAGGCTGAAAATGCGACCGAGGTGTACGATGCCCTGAAACAGCTCGATTGGGAAGATTACCTGTCGCTCGACAAGACCTTTTCGGTAGATGCGGTTGTCTTTTCCCATATTTTCACCCACTCCAAGTTTGTGGCCTACAAGGTGAAGGATGCCATTGTCGACTGGTTTAATGAAAAGTATGAAAAACGGCCTTCGGTGAGTGTGACCAATCCCGATCTGGTCTTCAATATCCATATCGCTCATAACAAGTGTACGTTGTCGCTCGACAGTTCGGGCGAGTCGCTCCACAAGCGGGGTTACAGGGTGGCACAGACCGAAGCGCCGCTTAACGAGGTGTTGGCTGCGGGCATGATCCTGAAATCGGGCTGGCGTGGAGAATCCACCTTTGTCGACCCCATGTGCGGGTCGGGCACACTGCTGATCGAGGCGGCGATGATCGCTCTCGGGATCCCGCCGGGAATTCACCGGCAACGCTTCGGGTTCGAGAAGTGGGGCGATTTCGACAAGGAGCTTTTCAGTGATATCTATAACGACGACAGTGGTTCCCGCGAGTTCCGCTACCGGATCGTAGGTTCCGACATTTCGCCAAAAGCGATCGCAATTGCCGAGAAAAATATCCGGAATGCCGGGCTGAAGAAGTATATCGACCTGAGCGTACAGTCTCTTCAGCAATATTCCGAGGCGCCGGACCAGAAGGGTGTACTGATTACAAATCCTCCCTACGGCGAACGGATAAAGGTGGATGAGCTTACGGAGCTGTACGGCATGATCGGTGAGCGGTTGAAGCATCTCTTTACCGGATATTGGGCCTATATACTGAGCTATCGGAAAGAGTGCTTCGACAGTATCGGACTGAAACATTCCAGGCGGTTTTTCCTGTTTAACGGAGCGTTGGAATGTGAGATGCGCGAATATGAGATCTTCTCGGGAAAACGGAGCGAGCATATTGTAAAGGCTGAACCTCGCGAGAGGGAGGAGCGTGTAGCTCCCGATCACTACGAACGGAATTCAAGGGAGGGATACCGGCGTTCGAAGAGTGCAGGTGACGGGAAATCTCTTCCGCAAAAACGCTCTTTCGGCGATAAGACAAAGGGCGTGAAACGTTCATACGGGAAGGATGATAAGTTTCCCCGGCAAAAGGATGAGGGGCTTGGAAGGAAAAAGTTCTCATTGCGCCGATCTCCCGGCAAGGGAAGAGAGCGACAATAGGGTTGCCATCTTCTTTGCCGCAGCCCGGTCGGTTTTACCGTTGCCTGTCTGGGGAATCTTCTCCACCGTGAAAATGTGCCGTGGTTGTTGCCGGCGCTGAAGATGGCGGGCACAGATATCCTTCACCGTCGAGGTCTCCGACGGGGAGGTGACAAGCAATACCATCGCCTCGCCCAGTCTCGGATCGGGCACTGAAGTGACTGCATAAGCAGTGCCGATGTGTGGCCTTAACAGCTCCTCCACCGCTTCGATCTGTATCTTGATGCCTCCGCTGTTGATCACATTGTCGCTTCGCCCCAGGATACGGAAGGTGCCGTCAGGACCCATCTCGGCAATATCGTTGGTGATGACCGGTCTGTCTGATATGCGTGGAGCATTGATAACCAGGGTGCCCGTTTCAGACAGCGTTACACCGACACCCGGCAGGGGGGTATACCGGTCGCTGGCCTCCTTGCCGTTGATCCTGCGCAGAGCAATATGCGATACCGTTTCGGTCATTCCATAGGTGGAGTAGATGGGATTGGGAAATGCTCTCAGTGCCTCTTCCAGCTGTGAATCGACAGCCCCGCCTCCAATGATCAGCCTGCCGATCCTGCTTAACCGAACCCGCTCCTCCTCCCTGCCTAGGGAGTTGTGGACCTGTAATGGAACCATGGCGGCAAACTCCGTCTGCCGGCAGATATCCGATAATGGATATCCCGACGGTTCCGTCACCAGCAGGTTGAGTCCCCCATAAATGGCCCGTACCACCATCATCTTCCCTGCAATATACTCCAGGGGCAGGCACAACAGGGCGGTCATGCCTGCTGTCAGCTCCAGAAACTCACAGGTGATCGCAGCACTCTGCAACATCTGCTCCTTGCGTACGGTGATCGTTTTCGGTCTGCCGGTGGAGCCTGATGTATTGAGGGTAAGCAGTGGGGAGGGGGAGTACCACTCCTTCAGGAAGAGGGCCAGCCGGCGATGGAAGGGCGACACTCCGGCAAACGGGGGCAAGGTTTCGGCCAGAAAGGCTTCCCGTTGATAACAGATATCCTCAATCGTGATCTGTTCCATGCAGCATCAGGCTACTATCGGGAAAAGATCCCGAGGGGTTAAACCACAGATTCTCCTCCCTCACTTCCAGAGGAAGGGGAATATTGTTCAGGTAGAGAGAGCCGGTACCGAGTCCCTGGTGCAGCCGATTGTCGAGGGTGGCACACCACTGTGCGATGCTGTTGAGTCCGATATTTGACTCCAGGGCGGAGGTGATCCACCAGCCGATACCCAGCTCGCCGGCCAGTGCTATCCATTCGCTGCATCCGGTGATGCCACCGTGCAGCGTGGGCTTCAATACGATATAGTGAGGACGGATCGTCTCCAGCAGTTGCCTTTTTTCGTCCGGCCGACAGATGCCGATAAGCTCCTCGTCGAGTGCCACGGGCAGCGGTGATGCTTTGCAGATCCTGGCCATCACTCCATGCTGGCCGGCTTTGACGGGCTGTTCAATGGAGTGGATATCCAGTTTGGCCAGCCGGTGAAGTATCGCTTCACTATTTTCGGGTGAAAAGGCTCCGTTGGCATCTACCCGGAGGGTTATCTCCGGATGGCTTCTACGGATAAAGTGCAGCAGTTCCAGCTCCTCTTCGAAACTGATTGCCCCGATCTTCAGCTTGATACAGCGGAATCCCCTTTGCAGCAGATTCTCGGCCTGCTGTCTCATGTTGTCGAAACTGCCCATCCAGACCAGTCCATTGATGGGAAGTCCCTCTTCGCCCCGGCTGAAAGGGGTCTCCCAAAGTTGCCATGAACGTTGCCGGTAGTGTCGCATCGCACTCTCCAGCCCGAAGAGGATAGAGGGATAGGGCCGCAGCAGTTCGGTATCCAGTTGTTGCTGCTCTTCGACAAGGCGACAGAAGTGGCGGAGCCGCTCCTCATAGCGGTCGCCATGGTCGCTGCTCAGACCGGGCAATGGAGCAGACTCGCCGATGCCGATATGCGCCGGATCCTCCGCGTCTTGCAACACGACATACCAAACCCGGTGCTCGTGATAGATGCCGCGGGAGGTCCCGGCCGGCTTCTTGAAGCGGAGCTTGTGAGGAGTGATCCCGATCGTGAACATAGAGTTGTTGGCTTAGGGCAGTTTGGGAAATTTCTTGAAGTCGGGCTTCCGTTTTTCCAGGAAGGCCGCTTTTCCCTCCTGTGCCTCCTCGGTGAGGTAGTAGAGCATGGTGGCATCGCCTGCCAGCTCCTGAATGCCAGCCTGACCGTCGAGCTCTGCGTTGAGGCCTGCCTTGATCATTCTCAATGCCAGCGGGCTATGTTGCATCATGGTCTCGGCCCACTCCACCACCTCATCCTCGAGTCGGTCGAAAGGCACCACCCTGTTTACCAGTCCCATCTCGAGCGCCTCCTGTGCGTTGTACTGACGGCAGAGGAACCAGATCTCGCGGGCCTTTTTCTGACCCACGATGCGGGCGAGGTAGGAGGAGCCGAAGCCGGCGTCGAAGCTGCCCACGCGGGGGCCTGTCTGGCCGAAAATGGCGTTATCGGAGGCGATGGTAAGGTCACAAACCACGTGGAGCACATGGCCGCCGCCGATAGCGTAACCGTTTACCATGGCGATTACCGGTTTGGGGATGGAGCGGATCTGCTTCTGGACATCCAGCACGTTAAGGCGCGGGACGCCATCCTTGCCGATATATCCACCCTTGCCCTTCACGTTCTGGTCGCCACCCGAGCAGAATGCCTTGTCGCCGGCACCGGTGAGCACCACCACGCTCACCTCTTCCATTTCGCGGCAGAGACGCAGGGCGTCACTCATCTCGGAGGTGGTTGTCGGGGTGAAAGCGTTGCGGTAACGTGGGCGGTTGATGGTTATGCGGGCGATACCGTTATAAAAATCAAACAGGATATCTTCATACTCCTTGATTGGTCTCCATTCTCTTTTTGTCATATTCTATTCAATTTGAGTTGTTGGTAATAAGTGGCGATCTGCCGGCTGTTCTCTTCCATCGAAGTGAACACTTCCAGTAAAACAGGTCTATCCCCTTCACTGTTCATCAGGAGA
>ENA-UOYA01001157-UOYA01001157.1-activated-sludge-metagenome-genome-assembly--contig:-NODE-1157-length-29526-cov-10.559805_pt1 | contig 29526 bp, 14 predicted proteins | sample MGYA00238163_ERZ764804 | MGnify/ENA primary metagenome ERZ764804 (study PRJEB28919, sample SAMN05720223) | activated sludge metagenome | isolation source: Anaerobic digester | place: Hong Kong... | reverse complement strand
TGGACTCATGGTTGATATGGAAACTGACCGAAGGCCGTGTACATGCCACAGACTATACAAATGCTTCGAGAACATTACTTTTCAATATCAAGACACTTGACTGGGATGATGAACTGCTCGGCATCTTCACGATTCCACGCAGTATGATGCCAAAGGCAATGCCTTGCGACTCCGTATTCGGCGAGACAACCATCGAAGGGCTGTTCGACCAGCCGATACAGATAGCAGGTGTGCTTGGCGACTCGCACGGTGCGCTTACCGGTCAGATGTGTTTCAAAGCTGGAATGGGCAAGACCACTTACGGTACTGGGTCATCGGTAATGTTCAACATCGGCAACGCGATGACCATGCCGCCGCAAGGTCTGGTCACTACCGTAGGCTTCGCTGCTTTAGGGAAAGTGTTCTATGCTTATGAAGGCAACATTCACTGTACAGGCGCGACCATCAAATGGCTCGTGGAACAACTGGGTATCCTTGCATCGCCTAAAGATGCAGAGGCACTAGCCACCTCCATCCCCGATAATGACGGCGTATATTTCGTACCCGCATTTGCTGGATTGGGCGCCCCATGGTGGAAGTCGGATGCCAAAGCCATGATATGGGGATTGACTTTAGGTTCCTCAAAGGTTCACGTGGTGCGTGCTGCCCTCGAATCCATCGCTTATCAGGTGAAGGACCTCATCGATATGATGACCAAGCATTCGGGTGCACAACTCCACGAGCTGAGAGTGGACGGCGGACCAACAAAGAATAAATTCCTCATGCAATTCCAAGCAGATATGTTGGGAACCACCATCAGTCCTTCCGACGTGGAAGAAGCATCGGCTCTGGGAGCAGTCATCATGAACGGATTCGCGCGTAAAGTGTGGACCAGTTTCGAAGAAGTGGCAGCCCTGAGAACATCCGAAAACACCATTCGTCCGCAAATGCCTCAGCAGGATGTAGATAAACTATATGCAGGCTGGAGCAATGCAGTAAAGAAATTAACAGAATAATCAAGAAATATTATTACAAACCATTTTAAATATTAACAATCATGAACAACGGAAAGAAAATTTGCTTTGGAGTGATTATCGGCACACGTGCCTACTTCAATTCAGAACTGGCCAAGGACGTACGCAAACAACTGTTGAAAACCATCGAAGAGCAGGGCTACGAGTATGTCATCTTGCCCGAAGATGCCACGCCGACAGGAAGCAGCAGCATTGAAACCCGCGAAGACGGACTGAAATGTTCAAAACTGTTCCGCGAGAACCGTGACCGTATTGATGGAATCATCGTTTCACTGCCTAACTTCGGTTTTGAAATCGGTATCATCAATGCCATCAAAGATGCAGAACTCAACGTTCCCGTATTGGTTCAGGCCTGCGATGACGAGAATGACAAGGTGGATCTCGACAGTCGCCGCGATGCTTTCTGCGGTAAGATATCCGTCTGCAATAACTTGTATCAGTACGGCATTCCTTTCACAGATACCGAGCTACATACCTACTCCATCTATTCCGACTCACTGGTAAGGGATATCAACAAGTTTGCGGCTATCTGCCGTGTTGTAAAGGGTCTACGCCATGCACGTATCGGCCAAATCGGTACACGTCCATTAGGTTTCAATACTTGCCGTGCAAGCGAGAAACTGCTCCAGCGTTGCGGCATCACCGTCGTGCCTGTAGACCTTTCCGAAATTCTCTATGCTGCCAAGAAGATAGAAGACAACGACCCGAAATTCATCGAGAAGTGCAACAGTATCAGCATCTATGCCAAAGTGCCTGACGCTTACAAAGAGAAGTTGAAACTGCAAGCAAAGTTCGGCGTGGCGGTAGAAAATTGGATCGACGCCAACGAAGTGGATGCAGTGGCCATACAGTGCTGGGATTCACTTGAGCAGAACTACGGTTGCGCAGCTTGTGTGACGATGAGTATGCTGGGCGACAAACTGATACCGGCAGCTTGTGAGACCGATATCGCCGGAGCTGTGTCGATGTATGCACTGACACTGGCATCGGGCGGCGCATCAGCCCTCCTCGACTGGAACAACAACTTCGCTGAAGACCGTAACAAATGCGTCTGCACTCATTGCGGAAACTTCCCGAAATCATTCGTCAACAACGATAACCTCAAGCTCGGTCCTCTCGGTGTGCTCGGCCGCACATTGGGCAAAATCAACACATTCGGTGCCGTATATGCCAAAGTTTCAGAAGGCGACTTCACGTTCTTCCGCATCTCTACTGACGACCCGAAAGGCTGCATCAAGTCGTATCTCGGTGAAGGCAAGATAACCAACGATCCTTATGGGATGGACGGTTGCATCGCTGTTACCCATGTTGACAATCTGCAGAAACTGATGAAGTATATCTGCAAGAACGGATTCGAGCATCATGTGGCTATGTGCCGCGGCAACGTGAAGGAGATTCTCGAAGAAGCTATCGAGAGCTATCTGGGCTGGGACATGTACGTACACGAATAATCCAGAAAGACTATGATACTCGTAAGCAATTATATATTAGCCATCGTTTGTTGCGTGATATGCTGCATCTGCTGGGGCTCCTGGGCAAACACGCAGAAGATGGTGGCAACCAAGAACTGGTGTTTTGAACTATTCTATTGGGATTTGTCTATCGGACTGTTTGTTACCGCCGCCATTGCGGCAGTAACACTCGGATCTATGGGCAGCGAAGGTCGCACTTTCTTCCAGGACCTGGCGACATTCGATTTTGGTAGCATCATCTACGCACTCCTCGGCGGCATCGTGTGGAACTTTGGTAACATCTTCCTCACAGCAGCCATAGCCGTGGCAGGTATGTCGGTCGGCTTCCCCATCGGAGGTGGACTGGCATGGATTGGAGGTATCGTCTTCAATTTTCTGCTCATCATCCTTTCGGGTAGCGTATATCCGGGCAATCAAGCCTTGTTGTGGATCGGTGTGGCTCTGATTATTGTCGCCATCCTCGTTAATGCCAAAGCATACAAGAAACTGCTCACCGTGCAGAAGACTACTCCCAAAAAGGGTATTCTACTTGCTATCATGGCAGGTGTGGCCATCATGTTTTTCTATGGTCTAGTGGTAAAATCCATTTCTCCTGATTACACATCGGGCGGTACAGGTACGCTTACTCCGTATACGGCAGTATTCTTCTTTGCCGTTGGAATCCTTATCAGCACTCCTATATTCAATACTTTTGCCATGCATCATCCCGTCAGTGGCAACAAGGTCACGATGAGTGATTATCTTTCAGGCGACGCGAAGACCCATCTCGTGGGTATTCTCGGAGGCATCATCTGGATGGGCGGCATGGTCATCAGCTTTATGGGTTCGGGCGCTGCCAATCCCGCTATCGCTTACGCGCTGAGCAATGCCGCGCCAGTGGTCGCAATGTTCTGGGGCGTATTCATCTGGAAGGAGTTCAAATCTGCGCCGAAAGGCACCAATGTGCTTATCACACTCATGTTCCTCCTGTTTATTGCAGGACTGGTATTGATCACGATGTCCAACGGATAATAAAGTAATTAATGGACAATGAAAAAGGGAGAGGAAATCATTTTGTCCTCTCCCTTTTTCATTTTATTTCTCAGAGAATATTTTTACAGGTCCTAGCAGCCCCGCTTTCTGCAACGGGCTATCTGATTGATAAAAAGGCATAGCCGTATAGGTGATTTTCTCTTTTACTCCAGGTTGCAGGTCGCCTATCAGACGATTCGGCCACAGATTGACCACCTTCACCTCAATGTTGTTGTCTCCCTTCTTTACGGCATCTGTCATATCAATACGGAACGGCGTTTTCCAAACGACACCGAGATTTCGGCCATTGACAGTCACTTCGGCAAGGTTGTGGACTTCACCCAGATTCAAAATAATCCGAACATCGTTTTTCAACTGTTTTCTAGTCAGCTTGAAACGGTTCAAGTAAGTTGCTGCTCCCGAAAAATATTTAATGCCTTCATTATTATTGTCCGTATAAGAAACCAATTGATTGAATGTGACCTCTGCTGGCGCACCACGATTTGCCTGAAACTTGACTTGCCATGGCGCCTGCAATGTGAGTAATAAAGAATTTGTCTTCTTCGGATATGTCATGTCACTTACTGTAGCTTCATCATGGAAAACGATGAAGACAGCATCGTGAGGAGAAAGCGTTACATTTACATTTGTTCTTCCATTCACTATTTGGTAACTTGCCGCTTCCTTAACACCGGTCTCTGCATGCCATATTTCAGGTTTCTTGCCTGAAATGCGGAACGACAAAGTAGCATTCTCCATTTTGTCGGCTCTACTGTTTACCCAATAGAATTCACCATCACCGACGGTATGATGAACGAAAAGCATTTCGGTACTGTCACCCGTTGTATAAGTAAAATCAGGATTCACAGAATGGTTTTTCAAAACAGAGCCTATATCACGACCGCTACACACATTCGGCCGATTCCATATATCAGTGGCCAAACTGTCGAATTCAGCCTGTGAACCTTGTAACTCAGCCTTTACTGTAGGTTTGTCACCACAGATTAGTACTCCTTGCCTTGATAGAACATCAAGTTTTCGAAGTACGGGAAGCGACATCCGGTTGCAATTTCTATCAAGAGCAAGAATGCGGTAAGTTGTTCCTGTCTTTGTCGATTTTAACTGGCTGCCATCTGCTACAAGGATATTCAACAGTGCGTCAGCATTTACATAATCATAATTGTAACCACTGGGGATGACAGGTGGATCGCTTGTAATCAGGCCAGTAATATTATTGTCCTCTCCATAATAATATGCGATATCGGCAACGAACTCACCCTGTTGCATCATATAACTAGTGCGAGCGAGATAGTCTGTCCACGTCTTTGCTTGTTCCGCCCATGTCTCATGACGATTAAACCACTGCCCGAAAATCATCAGTCCCAAGCCTGGTACCTTGTCGTCTACTGGCTGGTGCACCGATGTGTGAACCACAATGCGATTTAATCCGCATGCAAACTCCAGGTCTGCTGTAGGTTTGATCTGTTCCGGACCAAAAGCCCAGGCATAACCGCCCATCCCCATTGTAGTGAACGACTCCGCGGCAACTATTTTTTGTCCGTAAAGATGCGACACCGATGCCGACTCGCGAATATCTGCCACCGACATGTAATTATCTGTTCCACCAACAGGTGTCCTCACCCACATCGCCGCCATAGGGATGTCTGCATGACGTTTCACAGCCATGCCGTCAGCCATGTATACTCGCCCATTCTCCTGCGATTCCGAATAGCGCTTCATGCCGCGCTGCGCCAATACTTTATCCAGTGTCTCGTAGTAGTTCTCCACTTCCAGTTCACCTATCGTCTTGCGCCAGTCCCACAGGAACTGCTCGCTTTCTTTCACATTTTTCACCACCTGCCCAGTCAGTACCGGCATCCAAGGTACGATGGAGTAGCCTCGACGATGTTCAAACTCTTGCATCATCGACCGTGTCCAAGTTTCCTGTTCAGCTTCATAGCTATCCGTAACAAGATAATCCAGACCATTTAAGCCATGCTTCCCGCCCGAAGCATCTTTATACATATCCAAGTATGTATTAAAATAGTCGGTTACAGCTTGAGCATCCATTTTGTCTACTTCAAGTCCTGTAGCCTCAGGCGAAGCGGGTCCGTTTTGCTTTCCTGTAAGTGAATATCCAAAACGCAGAATTTTCCATTTTCCTTTCGGCACATTCCACGTAATATTACCGTTTGCATCCATTTTATCAGTTATATCAATAACTTTGGTCACGCCGTTGTCATCGGGAGTTGGAAAATTCTCGATATCCCATGCCGAATAAAATGCCGCTTTCTCCTCTCCATGATTGATGTAGGGTGCAGTATGCAAGATCAGTTCTGAGATGCCAGTATACGAAACGGTAGTTGTATCGGGCTTATCGGTATAGACACCTAATATAACATTATTAGGCTTATGGAAAACAACACGGAAGAAGCGAGCTTTCACAGCGGGGAAAGAGACAGTCTGCTGATAGACTCCACCATCGGGGATATCTACGACCTTGCGATAACTGATGTTATCATCACTAACCTCCAAACTGCGACAACAATATGCAGGCGACGAAGACCAGTAATCTCGCTTCTTATCTGTAGTGAGAGTAATACCTTTTATTGTTTGAGGCTCAGGAAACTCCACATTCAAATAAGAAGGCTCATCACCATGAATGGCAAGTTGGGAATAATCTCCCAAATTTTGATTGCTCAGTTGTTGTACCGTGAAATGACCATTGGAAGAAGTGATTTTTGCTTTCATTTCCGTCATGGTCAAATCATCCTCCGCTATTCGGTAAGCGAGCACATTGATGTCCTGATAATACTTATACGTCTTCACTGCCTCACCAGCAGTGGTGATAGCCTTGCCCGTGAAAGCATTCTGATATTCGCAAGAAACATCGAACGGATCGGGCATCTTCACTTTCAGCAATCGTCCACCATTGACTCGTATCTCGCGCCATACGAGCTTTTTCATTCCGTCTTTCAGTGGTACCCAAGGACCACCGCTTTGACTCCATCCAGGAGATGCGGCAGTTGCAAGTTCCATACCCAACGAATCGGTAATGTGGGCGGCGTAACGAAAAGCGTCCTTCCATTCGGGAGTCATATACGTGAGGCGTTTTTTCACGATCTGAGGTGTGACAAGACCAGCATCGAAACAATGAGCTCCGCCGATGCCAGAACGGTGCATCCACATCAAATCTTTATAGATACCTTCCTTGGTTATATTACCGTTCATCCAATGCCACCACACGCGTGGTCGCACCTCATTGTCCACAGGATTCTGAAACGAGGAATACTGTTGGGCAAAAATGGTCTGCGTTTTGAATAACATCAATGCACAGACCATCAAAAGACTGATATTAAATCTATTCATAAAACTGAAGTTTTCATTTGTCAATATGTATGATGATAGAACTTTCATCCGAACCGCTTTTGGCTATAACTTTCAAACTACCAGAACTACCTGCACGGACAACAGCCAAGGCACGTCCATAATATGTTGTATAAGAAGCGTCTTTGAAACTCTCTTCAGTACGAGGGTTGGCACTACCGAAAGACAACAATTCACCGCCTGTCACACTGACAGATACCTTCTGATCGTCATTGCTCTCTACGATTCCTTTCGCATCGCTGATGGTAACTGGCAGATAGATGATTTCACCAGGTCTAGCCGTCTTCACTTCCGAAGCGATGTGCAAAGTAGCATTATGCGCAGTCTCCAGACAATTTTTTCCAACTTCTGTTCCATTCTCATCGTATGCAATAGCCTCAACTTTCCCAGGTTCATAGACTGTCTTGAAGCAAGCCTGGCAATTCAATATCGGCTGTTCTCCAATTTTTTTGCCGTTGATCAGCAGAGCTACTTTGGCAGCATCAAAATATACTTCCACATTGGCGGTGTCCTTGCAGTTTTTCCAACTCCAACTGGAAATGGCATTTGTACCTCTCCAAACGGCCTTGGCTGGGACAACTCCATGGTGGTTGATTGGCTGAACAGCAATTTGAGGTGCCTTCAGAAATCCCCACGCTGCCTGCGCGATATAAGCTTCACCCGTAGGATTACCTAAAATGTCGATAGCTCCAGTTTCGGACAGCAACCAAGGATAGGCTTTGTTGAATGAAAGTCCATCTGATGTATAGGCCCATGAGCCAGCTCCCGTTTCGCCTAAATAATCCCAAGCAGCCCACATGAAATCGCCCACAAGATAAGGCAATTCCTTGACCATCTTCCAGTTGCGTACGATATCCTGCGGGAATGTCTCACTACCCACCACAACACGGTTGGGATGTAGTTTTGCCTCCATTGGATAACGTCCCGAAGCATAGTTGTAACCGGCTATATCAAGTGCATCAAGAATCGGAGTGGTCGTGCTGTCAGCAAACGCACTGTTCGCTGCATTATTCATACCCAATCCCACCTTGGAAGCCATCTCATTGAATTGCATACTATTGATAAATCCCTTGGCAGCCGCATTGGCGCCGCCGTTCCCTTTACCATCATACACACCCTTACCTTTTGCAGACATAGCCACAATCATCAGATTAATTCCGCCCGTAACGGGACGACTGTTGTCAAGATGATGGAAATCTGCAATAAGTTCCTTACCCAAATCGATACCTTTCTGTTCTGCCGGTTCTGAAACCTCATTACCGATAGAATAAAGAATAACCGAAGGATGGTTAAAATCACGGTCTACCATAGCTTTGATATCCGATTTGTAATTGTCCAGGAATTCGGTGGCATAGTCAAATTTGGTTTTGTGCATATACCACATATCCCAGCCTTCGTCCATGATATACATTCCAAGAGCGTCACAAGCCTCCATCATAGCACGGCTAATTGGATTGTGCGCCGAGGGGATAGCATTGAACCCGTATTCTTTCAAAATGCGAACACGGCGCCATTCACTTTCGTCATACGTAGCCGCGCCTAAGATTCCGCTGTCATGGTGAATACAACCGCCACGCAGCAACGTCTTCTGACCGTTCACGAAAAGACCTTTGTTGCTCCATTCTATTTTTCGGATGCCGAATTTCTCCGTCGTCTGGTCTTTCATAGTGCCATTCTGCTTCAATGTCACGCGGCAACTATAGAGGTAAGGTGACTCGTCATTCCATAGTTTGGCATTCGGTATCATAATCTCAGACTGGTCGCCTTTTGCCGAAGCAATCACTTTATCACGGTCGAGTATCTCCACTGCCGCCTCTCCACCATGGTGAGTTACCTCAACACGAATTTTGGCAGGAGAATAAGAAAGCGTCGTGATTTTCACACCTTCGGGCTCAATATAAGTTTTATCTGTCACCCAGAGCCAAACGGGACGGTATATTCCACCACCCGAGTACCAGCGTGAGTTGGGTATTTCGCTATTATCAGCAGTCACTTCGATAGTATTGTCACCGCCATAATTCAACAGGCCATCGGCCGAAACGAAGAACGGAATAAATCCGTAAACTGCGCCTCCAGCTTTATTGCCGTTGATAACCACACTACTTTTCTTATAGACACCTTCAAACTGAATGGCAATATGTTTATTGGCCCATTCTTTCGGAACTTTGAAGTGTTTTGTATAAACATAGACACCTCCATCGAAAAAAGCGATACCACTGCCGCCAGGATTATTAGCATCACGCTTAGACTCTATCATCGCATCATGAGGGAGTGTTACCAAGCTCTGTTCCGAAGATCCCTTCAAATGAAATGTCCAACCGGTATTGAACGACTGTCTACGAAGGGAAGTTGTATTATTGCCGATTGCCGTTGTTTGTGCTTGAGCTGCGAAAGGAACAATCATCACAGACAATAAGGCTATAACAGAAACGATAAAACTTTTCATACATGAAAATTTTACTCACCATCTAACAGCTTAAGCCATTTGATAGGCATATATTTATTATTTTACTTAACTTGCGAAGACGTGGAAGCTATAGTAGTCTCCCAAAACACTTGTCCTGTTTTAAATAAGACATACGGTTTTGAACGCAAATGTTCTGTTATTCAACCACAACTCGACAACGGTCGAGATTCTGTATTCTTGTAAAAACGGTCGAGGCATTAGCGTCACGCTGAGCATCTACGCGCAATGTGGGAAAGAAGGTGCCCGACTTGGTAAATGTATGCTTACACTTGATGATGATTGTATTTTTCGTCTTCGCATTTGCAGGTAAGACGGCTTTTTCGGGGAAAAAGGATGAAGTATAATAATCCCAACCCTGATTTTTAGTTGCCAAATACATCTTCGTATAATCAATATTCTCAGGTATTCCATCGAAATTCCATGCTCCGCGCACGATATGACCAGTTCCAGAAGGTACTGATACCGTAGCTTCGAAGTAGACTGTTTCACCCGCTTTCACATCTATGCGTTTACCGTTGTGTGTTACGTCGTTACCTTTAATCCTGACGTCCACCACAGGCTGAATGCCATCACGGGCATCGGCTGTAGACGGTAAATCTATCTGACCGTCATCAAACTGATAATTTGTGGTCTTGGCAGGTGCGACACCATGCTCCACCCAATTACTCAAATCGAGCAAAGCCTGTTGCAAAACGCCCAAATAACTGACTACTCGGGTTGGATCATCCTCTATCGACACATCGCCGTGAAGTGCATGGTCGGTGTACCAAAGTCGAAAATTGTCATCAGTCTTTTCGCCAAGATTCTTTTTAACTTGCGAACGATACCAATCGCATTGCCAAGGCAAAGCTTCACGATCCATGTGAGAACCCAACAGAATCATCTTACCGCGGAACTTGCCTGTAGGCAGAACACCAGCAGCACTCTTGGTAAAAATGGGTCCCAGCTGCATCTTGAGCTGCGGATACAACGGATTGCCTTGGGCATCACGGAACTGATTCCATACCTTATACTCTTGTCCTGGCACCTGATGCCAATGCAACGTCTCCACAGCGAGGAGATTGGAATTATCCACGATAACAGTATCGCCAGGCTTTACCTTGACGAGTATTTCCGAAGCGGTGGGTCCCAAAACCACTTTATCTCCATCCACTTTCGTCAGCATCAGCGATGCTCCCTTAGCTGCCCCGCTCTTAATGACGAGGTCTCCGCAAAGGAATGTCTTCGTTTTTATTTCATCACCGAGTTGGAACGCCACTGGCATTCCTTCACCTGTACCACCAATTTTTTTCCAAGCGGCATCGGCAGTTCCCCGTTCCGATTCGGTTATAGGCTCCACCAACCCCATGTTTGCTGCTGCCACATTGGAAATTGGAGCTTTGATTGTTGTCTCCTTGATGATTTTCGCTTCTTTGAACAACTCAGGATGGTCATAACCCAAGTATCCAGAGGTAGTCCAGAAATCTTTGAAATAATCTGGTATCATCTGTTTGATACTCTGATATAGCACCAGAAATCCATGCAAGCCCATTCGTTTATAACCATACCATCCTTGAGGATTCATTCCCATTGATGTGACTTCTTTCAGCACAGACTTTTCTTCATCGTTAAGTCCAGCATACATGTCGCCACTTCCACCAGCATCGACTGCATCGATAATCTGCGGAAATTTGTCGTTCAGAATACGTAGGGCGCGAAGTCGCACTGTGAACATGTTAGGAATCGCCACTGGCGAACCTAAAACGTAAGGCACTACCCCATCCCAAGTGTTGGTGCTTTCCATACCGCCTACTGTGCGATAAGCACCGCCGCTGCCACCGAAAGCATAGCCGTAAGGACGCTTGCAAGCATATATCTTTTCAGCCACGACACGAGAGAACTCGGCACAAGCAGCATTGGCTCTATACGATGAAATATTCGACTTTACTGCTGGGTGAGTGAAATCTATCGGTCCTCCTTCATTGGTTTCAATGAAATATGCGCCATGGGATATGGCGAAAGAGATTTTATCTTCTGCCCCTCGCTGAGCCTGACAGATATTTTCATTATCAGGGAACGGAGTGATGTATTGGAAGAAATGGCCTTTGTAATTTAACTTTTCAGGAAAATAGAAAGAAAATTTCGTTCCATTATTTCTGAATCCTCCATGAATGTAGTGATGACGAATAGGCGTATTGCGCCACTCATCAATGTCTATATATGGTCTTGTAAATGCAGTGTCCACACTTTTGAAATTTAAATTCTGCGAAACAAGACTATTATCTGCTTTTGAACCTGCTGCGAACGACGAGGTACAGAACAGGCACAAAAATATCATCATAATTTTGATGTGCTTCATGACCGTAAGTATAATAAATTATGGTACGACGGTTACGATAACTCTCTTATATCGTGTCAGCCTTGGCGTGCCTTTGTCTGTGACACAGACGATGAGGTGCATCGTTTCGGGCTTTGACACTTTGGGTGCCTGAACATTCGGCATAAATGGAGTATTGGGATAAGAGCCTGGATTATAGTCGGCCTTATTCGTGCCAGCTTCCTTGTAGAGAATCCAAAGGAAACTGAGCGCATCACCATCGGGATCGTAAGAAGGACTTGCATCTACACGGAACTTCTGTCCTGATTTCACTGTCATCCTGTCGGGATTATTCAATACGACTACAGGTGCATGATTGGCTTCGCTGTACTTGGTGTTACACCAATTCATGCGGGCAGCGAAATCATTCTGTATAGCCTCGCGCCATCTCCATAGCGTCACGAAATTGTCTTTGATGGTCACTGTATCGGGCTTCACTTCCGCGCCGAAACTGCTATGCACAAATGGGGTGTATTCGTCAACGGCATTTGTCCAAATCGGACGTGTCTCCGGTTTGAGTGGAAATATCCATTTATCGTTGGGATCGAATGTCGGTGTGTAGAGTTCATAGCGTCCACCCCATCCACCCCAGTTGGGGTGTTCGTAATCGTTCATGCCGTTTGGTATGAGTCCGAGCCACGAAGGTGTGTCTCCTTCGTTGCCGAAAGAAACATCGGGATAGCAGGCACCGAGCGGTCCGTGTCCTTGCTGGATGTTCTTCTCTATCCATTCGTTGCTGTTCACAGTCTCATGTTCTCCCTTTGCAGGAGCTGTCCAGGCGCACCAAGTAGCTTTTTTATAAGGGCAAGGGCTTACAATATAAAACAAGTCTTTGAATGTTTCGCGAATCCAGAAGCCGGCATCATCCTGGTCGGAAATTGTATAGACACGAAGTTTCTTGATAATTCGGTCCAACTCGGTCTTGCTTCTTGTCTCACGTAATTTCCACAAGGCCTGTGCCAACGTGTTTGTGCCGCCCCATGCCGTAATCCATAGAGGTCGCGGATCGTTTTGGTCTATCATCTTGATAATCCACTCCGAACCTTCCGACTGTTTACCTTTCCCTACGCCCGCCATTCCATAGACGTCGCATCCTGCCTTTACCTTGTCCATCAGTTCCTGTCCAGTGGGGAAACCCTTCTCGTGCAACAGCAGGTTGGGTTGCACTTTGCCGTAAGCAGCCACAATCTTTTTAATCATGTCCACACCAATATCTTTCTGACGATGGATGGACGTGGTAGCGATGAGACCTTCAATGTCTATCTGGTTGGAATATAGCATCAGGCGGACCATGGTCTGTGAGTCGTCAGGTTCATTGCCGATGTCGGTCAATACTATCATACGACATTTATTGCCGATGACCTCGTTTTGTGCACTTGAGCCTAATGAAAACACAAGCACAGATATCAATAATGTCAAAAACTTGTTCATAGCGTTATTATTATTTGTTTATTTACTTCGAAGAATGATTTTATTGCAGATGCAATTTGATATTTTCACATTTGTCTGACGACGGTCCCACCATTATGGTGAAGTCACCAGGCTCTGCTGTCCACTTCATGTCAGCATCATAGAAAGAGAGCGACTCTGCATCTATATCAAACGTTACAGTCTGTGTTTCACCTGCCTTGAGAGCAACACGTCTGAAACCTTTCAGTTCCTTGACAGGACGCGTGGCTGAAGAAAAATCGTCGCGTATATACATTTCGGCAATCTCAGTACCGTCTTTTGTTCCAATATTCGTAATATCCACACTGGCTGTTACCTTATCTCCTTTGCCCATAGTAGAGGAACTGAGACGCAGATTTGAATATTGATATTTGGTGTAGCTTAATCCAAATCCGAAAGGATAAAGTGGAGTGACATCCTGTCCAAGATTGTAACCACGCCGAGAAGAAGGTTTATAACTGTAATAAGCAGGAAGATGACCAGCATCACGAGGGAAGCTGATGGTGAGTTTACCACTGGGATTCACATCACCGAAGAACGCATCGACCATAGCATAGCCGCCTTCCTGACCTAGATACCAACATTGCATGAGAGCGGGCACTTGCTTGGAAAGTTCCGAGAGATTGAGTGTGGTTCCACTGTTCACGAAGGCGCAAGTGGGTTTGCCCAGAGCCGTGATTTGACTAATCAGTTCCTTCTGACCTGAAAGCAAATCAAGCGTAGACACATCGCCTGGGGCGGTGGTAGAATAAGCTTCGCGCGTTATCGACTCATTGCTTCCTACAAAAAGCACGACTACATCCGCTTTCTTGGCTGTCTCCACTGCATCGGCAATGCGTTGGCGGTTTTCGTCATAAGTAATCAATCGAATTTTTTCGGGAAATGGACTGTTCACATCTGTCAGTCTAACACCTTCTGAATAGAGGATATTCATTTTGTCGCCATATTTCTCCTTGATGGCCCGTAAAGGTGTGATGGTATCACGAGGTGTTGACGCGTATCCTCCCAAGATGCATCGATTGGCATTGGGACCAATGAAAGCAATTGTCTTCACCTTATTTTTATCCAACGGAAGAAAGTTGTTGTCGTTCTTCAATAGCACCATCGATTCCGTGGCGGCGCGATATGCAATATCACGATGTTCCTTGCATCCCACAATCTTTTCTGCACGGTCGGGATCAACGTACGGATTATCGAACAGACCGAGACGGAACTTCTCAAGTAATACCCGATATACGGCGCTGTCGATAGCTGCCTCAGACACCTTACCATCTTTCACCGCCTGAGCGAGATTTTTAAATCCGAACACCATAGGCAGTTCCACATCGACGCCAGCGTTGAAAGCCTTTATGCCCGATGCATCATAATCTGTCGCTACACTATCGATATCACGAAGATTGCTGATACCCTGATAATCAGATACCACAACACCCTGAAAGCCAAAATCGCCACGCAAGATATCCTTCAGCAAATGTTTGTTGGCATGGGCGGGGATTCCCCATAACTCATTGTATGTCACCATAATATTGAATGGTGAAGCCTCACGGATGCAATACTGGAAAGGCTTAAGGAAGACCTCCATCGCATTGCGCTCGTCCATAAAACTCGGTGCTGTGTTTTGTCCGCCTTCGCTTTGTCCGTGGACACCAAAATGTTTCAGCGTGGCAGCCACGTGATCGCCGGCTATATTCATGATATTTCCACCCTGGAATGCCTTCACGATTTCCGCACCCATGCGCGAGTTCAGATAAGGATCTTCGCCCATCGTCTCCTCAGTGCGTCCCCAGCGCGGGTCGCGCACGACATCCACCACAGGTGCCAAGACCATGTTGCCACCTTTGCTTCGAATCTCTTTTGCCACGCAAGTGTAGACATCGTGCATGAGGGCGGTGTCCCAAGAACTTGCCATACCTATTGGCGAGGGGAAGCTGGTGGCATCGGCAGTCTGCTGTCCGTGAAGGCCTTCTTCATGACACAGTACAGGGATGCCGAGACGGGTCTTGGTAATGAAATATTTCTGAACTTTGTTGTATAGACGAGCCGCATCGCGGGGATGCAGAGTGGCATGGAATACATTGGCTGGTTGTGGACGTAAGTCTTCGCACAAGCGTGCGAGTTGCCCCACACCGTAAGGCATCACTTTCACTGCCTTTGCCTCATCGAAATCACCATTGGTGAAAAAATAACGTTTGTCGTACCAATGGCATTGCAGTTGGGCTACCTTTTCATCCAAGGTCATGCGACCTAACAAGTCGGTGGCACGCTGCTCGGATGAAATGTTTTTGTTTTTATATGGTGGTTTTTGCGAAAAAGCCATCGCGGGCAAGAGTACTAATATGATGATGATAGAGAACTTTTTCATTGCATTATGTATCTTTAAATTTGTATAGGAACGGCGCCTTGTGGGCTCCGCCGTCATATTGTTTTTCGAGTCTTTCCAGTATATCCAGATTGAGCATGTGCCGCTGGAAATTACTACGCGTGAACTCATGCTGGTAAACAAGTTCATACAACCGTTGAAGCTCATTCATCGTGAATGTGGGATTCATCAGATGACGGGCTATGGTCTGTTTGTCCATATCGTCACGCAAACTTTGGAGAGCCTTGTCGATAAATCCGTTTTCATTGCCAATAAGTTTTGGCAAGGTATTGATGTTGGCCCACCTGTATCCGCTTACCATAAGCAGATTGTTACGGGCATTCACCTTAGTCTCGTCAACCAGGGAATAATAACATACTATTACCTTGCGTTTACTATAATAATTGTTTTCGGGCAACGGACCTCCATAGTTATTTTCCAACATGTGAATGACACTTACGTTTTTACCTTCCGAGCATTTCCCAAACGTGTGAAACTGTTCCAGGAAAATATCTTTCATCGATGTAATCTCCGAAAGGTTTCGTGCGGCAGCCATGTCCACATCTTCATCGTTTTTAATCGGACCACCTGGCAAAGCGTACAAGTCAGTGTTGTCGTGGTTAAGCAGGAACACATTCAGGCTGTTGCCACGGAAGCTGAAAATCACTGTTCGCACCTCCACATTGGGCAAATAATTATTTTCGGCATACTCAAGAAACCTACGCGTTCTTTGTTTCAGGCTCATGTTCGCTTCACGAGACTGGAAATCAAGTCCACTATCATCTATTTCACTCATAATATAGTACATTTTCTTTCTGGTTACAAAGATAATAAATTTGATTCATTCCACAAATAAACTGAGGACAAACTGATTTCTTTCATTACGCCAGTTTTGCGTATTCCGTCAACGATATCGGTTCAAATTTCAAGTGCTTGGATTCAATTAATAACAAGAAAAAGTCAAGTCGCCATCGTCTCGACGACGACTTGACAGATCTTAATAACTAAGATATCTAACACCTAATTCTACCATCCTGGATTTTGAACCAAATTCTTGTTTGTATTAACATCAGAAGCTGGTATAGGGAACAATTCGTCTTTGCCAGACGTGAAGCCAGTCGTGGCGGTCGTAGCAGTTGTGGTTACATACCATTTATCCTCACTTTGCACGGTCGTGTTTTTGCCATCCTTATAGCCGAAGAACTTCACCGTGTATGTGCCGCATTTTGCCAATGCCTTAGGAGCGTCGCCCCAACGTACAAGGTCGATGAAGCGGCTGCCTTCAAAGTACAATTCAGCTCTGCGCTCAGCTTTCACTCCGTATGTCACATTGTCCATATCGAGCGACTGGGCATCGGTGAGACCTGCGCGCTCACGAACGAGGTTCAATGCTTGCAAACCACTAAGTCCAGAACCATTGGTACCACCCTTCGCTACAGCTTCGGCATAATCAAGCAACACCTCAGCATAACGCAGATAAACGAAATTGTTACATAAATATTGAGAACCATAAAAAGCTGTACCACCAATGATATTTTCATCACGAGGAAGTAGTTTGATACGGAAGTAACCTTCACAATTTGACACTTCCTTTTTCACGCCTTTGGAACCGTTTACGTCACTTTCATTGTATGTGAGACCTGTAGTTCCGTTTATCAATTCTTCATAAGAAGATATTGAAGCACAATAGCGTGCACTGCGTGTACCGTTTACTGTGTCGTGGGCTTTCATGAAGTCACCGAAAGATAAAGAACCGTAAGCGCCATTACCCCATCCTGCATTACCTTTTCCATAAAGACCGTCAGGAATATAGAGGCAGCTTGTATCCCACATATAATACACAGCATCAAAAAGTCCTGCCTGTGATGTCGAATAACCAGAAGTTTCTGTTATTTCATATTCCCATAGATTTTCAGAGCAGAAATCCGATGTATAGCGGTTCAGTTCGGAGAATTTTGGATTGAGGGCATAGAGATTAGTGGAAATTACATGATTGTATAGTGTACTTGCTGCTTCAGCATATTTTTTCTGCCATAACTGAGCCTTACCAAGATATGCGTAACATGCCTCCTTGGTGAGACGTCCACCTATCACAGACTGCCCGTCCTTGCTAGTTTTCGATGGCAGTGCTTCGGCGGCGGCTGTAAGTTCGCTCTCGACAAAAGCCCATGAAGTTGCGGCAGGTGTGTTGCTTTCCGTACCATTGAGGATGTGGTCTGCCAACGGTGGATTGCCATACAATTGAACCAAATACATCGTCATGATAGCGCGTATGCCACGAGCCTCGGCAACCACTCTATTTCTCATGGTTTCAGAAGCAACCGTATTGTTGGGTACATTCTCGATAATCATGTTGCACCAATAGATCACACCATAATAATAGCTCCATATTTTTGCATAATCTTTGGTTTCGGAAGATGTATTAAACTGGAAATAATTGGCAACGTCGCCTCCCATGTTTTCAAGATGATATCTCAGGCTCCATGCAGAAGCAGAAGATCCTGTCATGAAATCACTGAACGAATCGCCGTGTATCTGATAGTAAACAGCAGCTATCAACTGCATCATCGTATCGTCGTCACCATTGACATACTGTGCCTTTACTGTCTTCACGCCATGCTGTTCTATATCAAGGCTGTCCTCACTGCAAGAAATATTCATACCTGCGAGAACTAATGCGCTGACAAAAAGCAATATATATTTTTTCATGTTTTACTTCGTTTTTAATAATTGCTAATTTTTTATTATATACTAGATTCCCGTCAGAATGTCAAGTTTAGCCCAAACATGACGGATTTCGCGATAGGAGTGCCTCCAAAGTCTACACCAAGTGCAGAGACCTGACTCTGACTTCTCAGTTCAGGGTCGCTTCCAGGATAACTCGTGAATGTGAAGAAGTCATCCAATGACATGTAAAGACGGCAATTATCTATCGAAATCTTCTTTAAGAGAGACTTTGGTATTGTGTATCCCAACTGTATCTGTTTGATTTTAAAATAAGAACCGTTGAATATGAATGCGTCAGAATCAAGATATTTGTCATCTATCTGGTAAACGGGCGCCGCATATTTGGCATTGGTGTTCGTGGTGGTCCAGCGGTCATCAAACAGGAACTGTGGCTTGTTGGATTGCAGTCCTCCTTCAGAGCTACTGGATACTCCATACATCAAATCCAATCCCTGTGCGCCAGAACCATAGACCATCAGGTCGAAATTTTTATATGCAGCCGTCAAGGTGATACCATAAGTGAAATCAGGAATGCCCTTGCCTATCTGCACACGGTCGTCGTCCGTAATTGTATTGTCATGATTATTATCTTTATAAACGGGAACACCTGTAGTGGCATCAATATGATCCACTTGATAGCCACGCAGATACCACAAGGGATAGCCTTCTTCAAAATAAGATACTGGGATACCATTTTGGCGTACTGTTACGCCAGCAATACGCGTACCTTCTCCTTTATATTTCGTCACTTTATTGGAAACCGTCGCAATATTGCCTTTGATGCCATAGTTGAAATCACCAATTCTATCTCGCCATTCGGCTTCGAACTCAAAACCATGATTATTTACCTTGCCGAGATTCTGATACATGTATTTTGCACCTGTAATCAATGGGGCTGCACTCATGACAAGAAGTCCTGTGGTATTCTTATTATAATAGTCCATGTTTACATTCAACCGGCCGTTCAGGAAGCGGAGATCGAGACCCAAGTCAAACTGTTTACTCTCTTCCCATTTCAGTGAAGGATTAGCAAGATAAGCACTCGGATAAGTTCCCGTATAGAGTTTGCCGTTCATATAGTAATTGTAAGTAGCGATACTCATTCCACCTAACGTCGCAGATGTTCCCGACTGTAGCGTCGTGGCATACATGTATCCGCCCAAATTGCTGATACTACCGTTTTTACCGTAGCTGGCACGCAGTTTTCCTGATGTGAGCCAGTTCCATTTCAGATTCTCTACAAATTTCTCGTTTGTGAAAGTCCATCCTGCTGAAACTGATGGGAAATAACCCCAATTATGGTCAAGGTCAAGATAAGCTGCATCATAAGAGTCGGCACGGAAATTGAAAAGCACATTATAGCGGCCGTCATATTCCCATCCTAGACGTCCATAGTAAGCAATTTGCACTCTTTTATTTGTTGTTCCCGCTACAACATCGTTTGCCGTAGTGGCACTGTAATCCATGTACCTGAAATTGGATTCGCTGCTCGTGAGCTGGTTGGTCACGATATCATCATAGGAAGTAACGTCTTTGATATAACTCATACCTGCCATTACCGTGAAATTGTTTTTCTTCACATTAAACATATAATTGGCAAAGTTCTCCCATTGATAATAGCGGTCGATGGTCTTCTTTTCCTCCAAACGGTCTTCATAAGACGTCTGGTCGAAAGAAATGTATCCTCCGTTAAGGTATCTATAATAATTTACATCAGCCATTCTGAAGCCGAAACGTGATGTGAAAACCAAATTTTTGATAGGTTTAAAGTTCAGATAGAATGTACCGTTGGTACGCTGATTTGTCGTTTTTTCATCATTTTTCTCAAGTCCGGCTATAGGATTCTGCATACCTGAAAAAGCTGATACACCATAATATTCGCCCGTATGCGAATTGACAACGGGTTTCAATCCAGCTGCATAAGCACTCTGTACCCATGTGGAAGCACCTGTCAGACCACCAGAATATTCAAAAGGTGTCAACGGATCCAGATTCAGAATTTTTGCCGTCGGTGAATAAAGATACGAACCTTCATCCAATGCCCTTGTCGTATTTTTTTCCATAGATATGGTGGTACCAATTTCAAGCCATTTCTTGATATTATATGAACCTTTCACCTGAGCGTTAAACTGTTCAAAAGTATCTGAATTGTATCTTACAATACCATTGTTATTCTGATAGCCCAAAGAAACAAACAGATTTCCATTGTCGTTGCCACCTTCGAAACTTACGTTGTAACGCTGACGATGACCATGCTCGTAAACCTCGTCCTGCCAGTCGGTATCTGCCAATTTGCCGTTGATGGTTGCACTAGCCTCGTTGTAATAATACTTGTCAAGCAAATCCTTAAAAGACGAATTTGCCTCAGTCTCATATTGTATATAGTCGGCTGCATTCAGCACTTTAGCTTTTTTAGCCAGACTCGTTATGGAGAATTGTGAGCTGAAGTTAATCTTCCCATCGCCCTTCTTTCCGCTCTTGGTAGTAATAAGGATAACGCCATTTCCTGCCTCGGCACCATAAATGGCTGCGGACGCTGCATCTTTGAGGACTTCCATACTCTCGATGTTTTCTGCGTCCAGATAACCGATGTCGGCAACTTTCAGTCCGTCTACGATATACAGAGGATCACTCTTTCCATTGGATGAATATCCACGGACACGGATTGTCGGAGCCTGACCAGGTGCACCAGAATTATTGATGACCTGCACACCAGAAACCTTGCCCTGCAGTGCAGCGGCGGCATTTGACGTGCTGCGGTTTGCCAAATCGGTAGATTTCACACTTGAGATGGCTCCTGTCACATCGCTTTTCTTCATTGTGCCGTAGCCCACGACAACAACTTCGTCGAGCACCTTGTTGTCTTCTGCAAGCGTCACACTCATTCCGCTTTTTGCCGGTAACACTTTTGTCACATAACCGACGTAACTGAATGTCAAAAGCTGACCTGGTTTTGCCGGAACATTAAAGTTTCCGTCCAAATCAGTCACACCGCCAGATGTAGTACCTTGAATGATTACACTGACACCAATTAGAGGTTCGCCTGAACCATCCACCACCTTTCCTGTGATTTTTTCACCATCTTGTGAAAATACAGGAAGAGCAGCAAACAATCCCAAGAAGAGAAACAGAGTAGACAATTTACTCAAAAAGCTAGTTCCTTTCATAAAAAATAGGTTTTAAGTTGTTATTATTAGATTATTGTATCATTACGATGCTTTAACGCTGCAAATGTATCACTTAAATACAATATAACAATGGATGTGTTTAAATATTTTCTTAAAATAAAGTTTATTTAACTGATTTATTTCCGTAATAAATATACGTTAACTATTTTATTGTATCATAATGATATTTTATATCGATTGTATTCAGTTAAAATTCATTTATAAATCAGGCCATAATTGTTATCTTATAATAATTTTAATGATTTGGGAGCACCTATTTGACAAATAGTCTTTAATCAATTTTGAAGTTCATGAAATAAGTTATATATTTGTAAGGTATTTCATCAAATAACTCTTAATAGAACATGAAAAAATTATTAATCCTCGCCATTTGCTGCATCACCGCCACGAGCGCCTGTCATGCACAGATACCTTTCAACCGCTTGCCACAGGAAGGCAAATGGATTACTGCGCCTGGCGCAAATCCAAACGGGTATGGAGTTTATTATTTCCGTAAAGACATCCGTCTGACCGAGGTGCCGCAAAACTTTAAAATCAAGATCACTGCCGACAACCGCTATATATTATATGTGAACGGACAAGAAGCATCACTGGGTCCAGCCCGCGGAGATATTAAACATTGGAACTACGAAACTGTAGATATAGCCAGATTATTGAAAACTGGCAATAATGTCATCGCAGCGAAAGTATGGAACGAGGGAAGCGGTCTGGCAGGAGCAGCCTTTTCATGCCGCACTGCCCTGATGATAGACGGCACAGGAAATTCAGACATCGCAGACACCAACGACTCATGGTTTTGCATGCAAGACAAAGCATATAGTCCGCTATCAGTAAATTGGGGCGGATACATCGCTGTGTGCCCCGGAGAAATAGTGGATATGCACAAACATTTCGCAGAATGGGAAGATGAAAATTGCGACAGCACGCAGTGGCAGCACGCTGAGATGATAGCGATACCTGTATATAAGAATAAAGGTTCTATCGTGGGCGAAGCTCCCGCTTGGCAACTTGTGCCTTCAGCCCTGCCACAAATGGAACTCAGCAAACAACGTATCGCAAGAGTGAGACTTTCGAATATGAAATTGCCAAAGAATTTCCCTGCTGAAACGACGAATGTCACCATTCCTGCCAATACGAATGCCAGAATATTGCTCGACAACAACGTGGAGACAAACGCATACCTTACTTTAGTTTTCAGCCGTGGAAACGACGCCACCATATCCGTGAAATACCAAGAGTCGCTGTACAACACGCCCAGTTCCAAAGGAAACCGCAACGATGTGGCTGGCAAATTTATTGCCGGACGCAAAGACAGCATCATCTCTAACGGCAAGGACTGCCAAAACTTCACCACGCTTTTCTGGCGTACTTACAGATACATTCAGCTCGACATCTGCACCAAGGGCGAACCACTTGTCATCAATGACATTTATGGGACTTTCACGGGATTCCCGTTCACGCTGAAAGCAAAACTCGACACCAAAGACACTGAACTGCAAAAAATCTTCGAAACAGGTTGGCGCACCGCCCGTCTTTGTGCTGGTGAGACTTACATGGACTGTCCGTATTACGAGCAGATGCAGTATCTCGGCGACACCCGGATACAAGCTCTCGTATCACTTTTCGACACTGGCGATGACAGATTGGTGAAAAATTTCCTCAACATGGCTGATTTGTCCCGCGAAGTGGAAGGTTTGACCGAGAGCCGCTATCCCGCACATGTGCCACAATTCATCCCCGGATATTCTCTTATTTATATTTGTTCCCTGCATGATTACATGATGTATGGCGGCGACAATGGTTTCGTGAAGGACAAACTTTCGGGGATGAGCCAGATTCTGCAATATTTCAAGAAATTCCAAAAAGACGGCGGGTGCCTGGAAAATCTGCCTTGGTGGAATTTCACCGACTGGGTGGACGGTCACGGATGGAACATCGGCACCGCGCCAAAAGGCAAAGACGGATGCTCCGCGCCCTATGATTTGCAACTGCTGATGGCTTATCAGGCTGCCGCCGACTTGGAGCATCATTTAGGCACGGCACAACAGGAAGATTCTTACCGCACGGACATTGCACGTCTGAAGAAAGCCATACAAGACAAATACTGGGATGCAGGAAGAGGACTTTATGCAGATGACTCCGAGCACACCAGCTTCTCTCAGCACACCAACGCACTGGCAATTATCACCGAAATGGCAACGGGAAATGAGGCAAATAAGATTGGGCAGAAGCTCACAACAGACAAATCGTTGGCTCCTGCATCGCTATATTTCAGTTTTTATGTGCAGGCAGCACTCACCAAAGCAGGATTTGGCGACGACTATCTGTCGTGGCTAGGAATATGGCGCGAGAATCTCAGACAGGGACTGACCACTTGGGCAGAAACATCCGATATCGACGGCAGCCGCTCCGACTGTCACGCCTGGGGCGCAAGTCCCAACATTGAACTGTTTCGCATCGTTCTGGGAATCAATAGTGATGCGCCCGCTTTCGCAAAAGTGCGCATCGAGCCTCATCTTGGTACGCTGAAAGACATTGGTGGTGAGATGCCACATCCGCAGGGGATGTTCAAGACGCATTATCAAATCAATAACGGGAAATTGAAAGCAGACATACAACTTCCCGAATCGGTAACAGGCGTATTTGTTTGGAAAGGAAAAGAAAATCCGTTACATGGGGGTCTGAACGAGATAAACATGCAGTGATTGTTCGTTTAATCATCAAACAGTTTGCAAGTAATCGTTACTTATCTACCAATATACCCCTCTATTGGTCGGCGATTTGATGCTTTCGGCATTGCGTTTAACATCAAAACGGAGACCAATAGAGGGGTATATTGGTTGATGACTGTTATTCTTTCATCATTTCATATTCAAAACATCATGACATAACACTGTATGATGATCTGCTTTGAAAGCCACTGTCTGTCGGATATCCTCGGATGAGGCGGCAAACTTGGCTTGATATGTGCCCGCATCCGTTATCCACGAATGGGCTGCCATGTCGTAAGAGGCAAGGTCATAATTGGTAAACGTCATCGCCAAACGTTCGCTCTCGCCGGGTTTCAATTCGCGTGTCTTGGAGAAAGCCTTCAGTTCCATCGCAGGTTTGTCAAGTTTTCCTTTCGGAGCACTCACATAGAGTTCCACAACCTCCTTGGCATTGCTGTTGCCGACATTTTTCACTGTTATCGTGGCAATATAGTTTTTTCCACTCTTCTTAATCTTGGCATCGGAATACTCGAATTTGGAATATGTCATCCCATAACCGAAAGGATAAGAGACGGCCTTGCCCGATGTGGCGAAATAACGATAACCCACATTGAGGCCTTCCTCATAATCCGTGTAACCGATGTTGCGGTCGGTATTGGTGGGCGTGGAGCTGAAAGTCAAATCCATGTAATCGGTGTCATAAGGAAAATTCTTTGTAGATGGCACATCGTCAAGATTTACGGGGAACGTGTCGGGCAGTTTCCCAGATGGTGAAACTTTGCCTGATAGCACGTCTGCTATCGAATTGCCACCCTCCTGACCGGGTTGCCAGGCAAGCAAGATGGCATCTGGTTTGTTTTTCCATGAAGCGGTTTCGATGACACCACCCACATTAAGGATGACTACCACTTTTTTACTTGCATGATGGAAGGCATCACAAACGTCGCCAATCATCTCCTGTTCGCCCGCATCAAGACAGAAATCCGTACTCTTGCGGTCGCCGCCTTCACCAGAAGAACGACCAATGGTGATAACAGCCACATCTGATTTGCCGGCATAATTTCCATACACATATTTGCCGAGAATGGGTTCCGCGATTCTGTCTTCGGGTGCATACGGGGCAAAAGACCCGTACCGCTGACTGCTGATTTTCTGTGATAACTTGCCAAACTCAAAATATTTCTGATAAAGTTTCTCAATGTTGGAATCCAACTGATAGCCTGCGTTGGTGAGTCCTTGCTTCAAGTCAACGACGTATGGTTTATTGACATCGCCCGAACCTGTGCCACCGGCATACAGCATATAGGAGATTTTGCCGAATAGTGCCACGTTCTTGATTTTGGAATCGAACGGTAATGTGTTGTTGTCGTTTTTCAATAGCACCATTCCTTCAGTGGCCGCCTGCCGAGTTATCAGCGCATGAGCTTTCAGGTCAGGATGATCGCTATACTTATATCCTTTGAAACGCGGTGTTTTGACGATGTATTCCAAAACTCGCTTCACATTCGTATTCACGTCGTTGATGTCCAATGTCCCATTTTTCACGGCAGCAACGATTGCATCCACCTGCGCCTTGTTGCCGGGTTCCAACAGGTCGGTGCCTGCATGTACCTGCTTGGGCGTATCACGAAGGTTCGTCCAATCGCTGACGACCACTCCCCGATACCCCCATTCATCACGCAATATCGTGGTGAGCAGGTCACGACTGTATTGCGTGAAATCACCATTCAGTTTGTTGTATGAGTCCATCACCGTCCACGGATTGGATTCACGGATAGCGATTTCGAAACCTTTGAGATAAATCTCGCGCAACGTGCGCTGGTCCATGCGCGCATCATTTCCCAGACGATTGGTTTCCTGATTGTTGGCGGCGAAATGTTTGATAGAAGCCCCCACTCCGTTGCTTTGCAGGCCGTTCACCCATGAGGCGGCAATCTTACCGGTGAGCACTGGGTCTTCGGAGAAATATTCGAAATTGCGTCCACACAGAGGATTGCGATGGATATTCATACCAGGACCCAACAGGACATCGGCTCCATACTCATGCACTTCTTTGCCTATGGCGGTTCCAACTTCATTTACCAAAGCGGTGTTCCACGATGACGACAGGCAAATGCCTACAGGGAAACCCGTGCAGTAATAAGTTTTCGTTTCGTCCTTGCGCGTGGGCGATATGCGCAGACCTGCAGGTCCGTCGCTCAGCACGGTACTCGGGATGCCCAACCGTGCGATTTTGGCTGTTTCACCTGCCGCACCCGGGACCAAAGCCTTTTCATTGGGGTCGGGAGAAGTTGGCAAACCGAAATAGGGTTTGCCGAAAGTGTAACCCACGAGCAGTTGCGCCTTTTCCTCCAGTGTCATCTGCTTGACCACCGCATCGATATTCTTTGCGGTGAGTTTGGTCTGTGCCGCGGCATTCGTCGATAATCCAAATGTGGCGAGTGCGGTCAATAAAATTGTTGATGTTTTCATTATTTTAATTATTATGTCAGTACAGTTTTGATTTTATTTCCTCCATAATTCTCTAAGCAATGTTGCAACTTGTTTCGGTTTTCTGTCCCAAGTGAACACGCCCTTGTAATTCATTCCCGCCATGCGGATGATGGACTGCGACGTGCGGAAATCTGCCAGATTCCACACCATGGTACCGCTAACGTAATCTTTGGAATCCAGCACTTGAAGCGTATTACGTATCACCTTGGTCTGAAAGTCTTCCGAGAACAAATCATCATCCACAGAATGAACTCCCGATATGGCATCGGCGCCGAATTCGGTCATAATAATCGGTTTGGCATAAGTGGAATGAATCTTGTCGAGTTCCATAGAGAGATATTTCATTCCCGTATCAAAAGAACCCACATTCGTGTACCATCCGTAATAACGATTGATCATCGTGATATCGCCTAGCGATAGCCATTCCATTGGACCGCCCATCACTCCCACGAAACTCGCGGGTCGGGAATCGTCAAAAGCCTTTGCTTGTCTGACCAACGTACCAAGGAAATCCATCGCCACCCGGTTTTCCTCTGCCTGATTGTCGGATTTCGGCGCACGCGATCCCATGTTCTTCGGATTAGGTTCGTTGGCAACGCTCCATATTATCACACTTGGATGATTTTTATCACGAGTCTGCATCTCCAACAGATATTGCTCACAAACTTTCTTGCGCGCTGCCACATCAGCGGAATCATCAAAGAAATACAATCCCACGGCAGGAATCTCATCTATCACGAGAAAACCTTCCCGGTCGGCCAAATCGTATTGTTCCTCCGAATAGGGATAATGGGATGTACGGAACGAATTTGCTCCCGTCCACTTCATCAGTTCAAAATCTTTGATAGCCACAGGGTTGGCTGTGCCCCTGCCGAAGATGGCGAAATCTTCATGACGACCAAATCCGCGCAGCATCAGAGGTTTGCCATTAAGCAACAACTGTTTATCATTATGGGAAATCGTTCTCACGCCTGTTTGCAGGGCATAACGGTCAACTATATTTTGTCCTTCGCCAAGCGTTACTTCTATATGATATAAGGTGGGACTTTCGGGACTCCATAGTTTCACATCAGGTATTGTCAGTGATGCATGAGCCATTCCGTTTTCCAGTTTTATCTTCTTCTGGATCTTCTTGGCGCCATCTGTGATAACGATGTTACCTGAAGACACATTCCCTACAGTTTTAACCGTCACATTCACTAGTCCTTCACTGCCTTGATAATTCGTCTTTACAGTTACGTCTGTAATATGGTTGCGTGGAACTGCAAAGAGTTTCACAGCGCGGTTGAGCCCTGCAAACGGGAAAAAGTCATAGTTGGTATTTGGATAGTTTTGACTGCTCATGGCACCACTCTTGTTTCCGCCAAGCGGAACACGCGTGAGTTTGAGTTCATTTTCCACTCTGATCACGATTCTGTTTTCTTCATTCCACTTCACGTCATCAGAAATATCAAAGGCAAAGGGAACGAAACCGCCTTCGTGAATACCCACTGGTCTGCCGTTGATCCACAATTTGGCATTGTAAACGGCAGAACCTACTCGGATATAAATGTCCTGTCCGCGCCATGATGATGGGATGAATGTACTCGTTTCATACCACGAGGCCGACAGGTAATTATGTAAGTCGGTGAACTGATCGTTCCAACTGCCTGGCACTGCAATCTGTCGCGTGCCGTTCAAGCCATCATACCATTTCGACTTTTCACCGATATCGGCAGAATCGACTTTGAATTTCCAGATACCTGACAAATCGAGTACATTGCGGCAATCATTCTGCTGGGGCATCAAGGCGATGTCGCGGAAATGAGCCGACTTGAAATTTTGCGCCGTTGCAGTGATGAAAAATGCGGCCATTACCATAAGACCATATTTAATCCTCATAACCTAGTGATATTAGATAATATACATTTATGTATCACTTTGATACATTATGGCGCAAAGGTAGTATTAATTTTCAATACTGCAAAACATTTCACACATTTATTTACATTTCAACTTTTGCATGCATGGAAGTTACAGAAGTTCCCACAGTTATAAAAGTTAAAGCCAATCCTATTCACTCTTTGAGAGTGAATGAGGCAAGCCCTGGAAAGATGATTGATTATTTCACCTTGATATCCAGGGATGCAGCATCCATACCCTCCGATTTCACGCTGACGGTGATAATGCCTGATTTGGCGAACGGACGGACGATGACCTGAGCCCTACCGCGGAAGAGATTGAGCACCCGCTTGTTGGCGCTCTTCATCCCCATGGGGTCGGCATTGCCGGATGCAGCCATCTCGCCACAACCCGTGACGGATATTTCCACTTGCGAAGCATCGGTAGGCACCACGTTGCCGTGAGCATCCACCATCTCTATCTTGATGAAAGCCAAATCATTGCGGTCGGCATGAATCGCATTGCGGTCGACGATGAGACGAATAGAATGAGGAGCGCTTGTGGTGACAAGCGTGCGGCGACCTACCTCTGCGCCGTTGTTGATTGCCACGGCAGTGAGCGTGCCGGGTGCATAAGGCACATCGAATGTGGCGATATATTTATCTGCATCGGTGAGCGTCTTTTCGCCAATGACTTGTTCGTTGAGCAACAGCCTTACCTGTTGGGCTTTGGTGAACACGCGCACCTGTAGCGGTTTGCCCTCGCATCCGCTCCAGTTCCATGAAGGCACTTCGCGTGGCCAACCCCAAAGTGAGATATCCTCCACAAGACTGTCAGGCTTGGGTTCGTGCACGTTCATTTCAATGACGCTTCTGTCCCACAGCACATCACGGTAAAGGCCTTGCGGTTTTTTGTCTCCGATGATATCGATGTCGCCGCACCATGAGAGATAGGCGGGCCATGTGGAAGGCGAGTATTTCTCCATCATATCGAAGATTTTGATCGGGTTGGT
>ENA-UOYA01001156-UOYA01001156.1-activated-sludge-metagenome-genome-assembly--contig:-NODE-1156-length-29550-cov-19.168096_pt1 | contig 29550 bp, 35 predicted proteins | sample MGYA00238163_ERZ764804 | MGnify/ENA primary metagenome ERZ764804 (study PRJEB28919, sample SAMN05720223) | activated sludge metagenome | isolation source: Anaerobic digester | place: Hong Kong... | reverse complement strand
CGCGAAATCCTGGAGAAGGGGATCGAGATCCTTCGGAAGTGCGGGGACGGCATCACACTCGCGGCCTTTCGGGACCTTTCCGGATCTTCGAGGAAGTACGCTCTGCCCTTTTTGGAGTACATGGATTCAATTGGGGTTACCAGGAGAGTCGGGGAAAAACGAATTCTTCGGCAAACCAGGCTTTGAGCCGAAGGCATCTGTGAAATCCTTGTTTTTTCCCTAATTGTGTGGTAAAATGCGACAAAATGCTCCTGGGAGTGAAGTCGATGAGCGGAGATCTTTGCAGGATTCGGGCCCAGGTAGCGGTGCACAAGGGAGAAAAGGTTCGCTACCGGGCGACGAAAGGAAGACGAAAGGTAGAGGAGAGGCAAGGGGTTATCCTGGAAACATATCCCAACCTGTTCACCATGTATGTGGAATCGCAGCAGAGCACGGTTTCCTTCAGTTACGTCGAGCTTTTGACAAAAGAGGTCGAGTTGGAGATCTTGCCCGGACACGAAAAACTTTTCTAGAGGAAATACTGGAAAAAGGCCTCGGCATTATGCCGGGGCCTTTTTTCAGTCGCCGTTATCGGGAAAAGGGGGAGTCTGAATGGAATTTCTGCTTTCCTCACCGTTGAAACTCAACCTTACGCTCCGCATAACCGGGCGGAAAGAAAATGGCCTTCACGAATTGCAGTCGGTTTTTTTTCGGATTGAAGGCCCGGAAACCCTTCTTGTCCGAACGCCATCCCCCGCCGCAAGGGACCGAATTGCGGTTTACAATTGCGTCATCAAGAACGAAAATATCATCGATAAAGCGCTCAAACTTCTTCGAAAAGCCAATCTCGCACGCCAACCCGTTGAAATCGAGCTGTACAAGGCGATTCCCCCGGGAACGGGGCTTGGGGCGGGAAGCGGTAATGCTGCGGCCTTGGTCGAATGGGCAAGGCGAACCTTCGGTGGCCCAAAGATGTTTGGATTCGAAAAAGAAATTGGAGCAGACGTGCCCTTCCTCTGCAGTTCCATCGACATTGCTAGAGTCGGAGGGGTGGGCGAAAAGCTTGATCCGATTCCTGGAACTTTCCGGTTTTCCGGCTTGGTTCTAATTCCCGCCTGGCGGTCCGAAACTGGCAAGGCTTACCTGGAAATCGACAGGAAGGCGGCCGGGCGTTGGATGCCCGAAGAGAAGGCCATCGAGGAAAGCGAAACGGTTTTGTCCCTCCTTGCCTCAGGGAGGAAGGCTGGTTTACTTCCAAACGATTTCCTGGGCGTCCTGCTTGATCGGCACAACGAATACGATGAATTTTTCAGTCTTGTTGAGAAGGCCGGGGCCCTGGCCTGGGGGCTCTCCGGCAGCGGAAGCGCAGCTTTTGCACTCTTTCCCCATAAAGCGGACTGCCGGGGATGCGGCACGATGCTTGCCCAAGCAAAAGGGATCGAAAGAATCTTCTACTGGGAGTGATGACGGTGAAAATCCAGAGAACAGAACGCCTGGTTCGAATCGCTTCGCGTTTCCTGCTTTTCCCTTCCCGCCTGATTTCCATGACCCAGATGGCAGAGGGGTTCAAGGTTTCCAAAACCGTCATCAGCGATGACGTTTCAATCATCAATTCATCTCTCACGGAGGAGGGAATCGGGACGGTCTCGGTGGACCGCGGCCGAACAGGCGGAGCCTCTTTTCTTCCGACCTTGTCCCAGAACAAGCGGAAAGAAATCCTGGAAACGGTCGCAAAACTGCTTTCGGATAAGGACCGCGTTTTGCCGGGGGGCCTGATTTACTACGGAGACATCCTTTTCGACCCGATGTATGCCTTCAGCCTTGGAATGGCCCTGGCTTCAGATTTTCTGGAATCCGAAGCGGATGTCGTCATGACCTCCGAGGTCAAGGGAATCCCCCTCGCGCTTTTCACGGCCCACTGCCTTGGTCTCCCCCTTGCAGTCTGCCGCTTTCGCAACCGAGCTTCTGACGGGCCTGCGGTCGCTGTTCATTATCCTACCGGGACGGGTGATGTTCAGGCGATGTATCTCGGGACCCGCCAACTTCAAAAGGGGAAACGGGTTCTCCTTGTCGACGACTACATGCGGGGAGGCAGCACGGCGGCCGGGATGCTTTTGATGGCGAAGGAGTTCAAGGCAGAGGTCGTGGGAACAGGAGTTTTCATTGCTTCAGCGGAACCTGCCAAAAAGGCGGTTGCGGATTATCGTGCCCTGCTTCGTTTAGAAAAATCCCAGGATGGGACCCCCCTGGTTTCGATCGTAAACTAGAAGGCTGTTTGACGCCCCATCGCAGCTGCGTTAAAATCGGTTTCGCGAAGGAGGTGACCCCTTTTATGCATGTAAAAGTCAACCAGGAAGAATGCATCGGTTGCGGAGTCTGCTCCCAGATTTGCCCGGAAGTTTTCGAACTCGACGAGGACGCTGGCAAGGCAAAGGTCATCCGGGCAGAGGGTGCGGAGTGCGCCCAGGAAGCTGCCGACAGTTGTCCGGTCGGCTGCATCACGGTAAACGAATAGTTCCGTTTTGGGCCCATAGCTCAATTGGTTAGAGCCACCGGCTCATAACCGGAAGGTTCCTGGTTCGATTCCAGGTGGGCCCACCAGCGAGCGAAATAAAAAGCCACCAGACGGTGGCTTTTCTTTTTGCAAGGGGGGCTTGGCAATGAAGCTGCGCGAGTTTGCGGATCGACTTGACCGCCTGATCCCCGCTGCATGGTCGGAGCAATGGGACAATCCCGGGCTGCTGTCGGGAGACCCGGACATACAGGTCGGGAAAGTTGCCATCAGCCTGAACGCCTCTTTGAACTCGATCCGGAAGGCTTGTGATATCGGCGCGAATGTCCTGGTCACGCATCACCCGGTTTTGATTCAACCGACACTCAGGGTCCTGCCCGAAACGCTATCGGGGGCATCCCTGTTCTATTCCATCAAGACGGGAATTGCTCTCTATGCCGTTCACACCAACTGGGACGCCTCTCCGAAAGGAGTCAATCGAATCCTCTCCGAGAAGGCCGGCCTTCAAGACGTGCTTCCTCTCCTTCCAGGCCAGAACGGAGCCTGGGGGACCGGTGCCGTCGGAGTACTGAGAGAACCCCTCCAATTGGGAGAACTGTCGGCCTTTCTCCTAGAAAACTGGGGCTTGTCCTGGGTTCGGGTTCTGGGTAACGGCGATTCGGTTATCCGGAGGCTCGCCCTCTGTGGTGGTGCCGGAGGCGGGTTGATAGCCGAAGCCCGCCGAATGAATGCCGATGCCTTCGTTACCGCGGACCTTCGTTATCATGAGATGCTTGAAGGGCAATTCTTGGGGCTTTCGCTTTTGACCTGCGATCATGGAGAGATGGAAGCAGCCTCCCTGGAAGGCCTGTGTCAGCTTATAATGGCAGGAACGGGCCTTCCGGCCGAAGTCCTTCCTGAAGAGGAACCGGCCGGTTTTTTTGAATTGGCGAACAGACCCACAAACGCATGAGGAGTGATCGATCGTGAAAGAAAGGGTTTTCAGCGGAATGCGCCCCACAGGAAAGCTGCACCTCGGACATCTGGCTGGAGCTCTGACGAACTGGGTGAAACTCCAGGACGAATACGAGTGCTTCTACTCGATCGTGGATTGGCATGCTCTCATGTCCGAGTATTCAGACTCGGGACTGATCAGGTCGAACTGCCGGGAAGTGATCCTTGACTGGCTGGCCTCGGGCCTGGACCCAGAGAAGTGCAGCATTTTCGTCCAATCGATGGTGCCCCAGCACGCGGAAATCCACCTGGCGCTTTCCATGATCACACCGCTTGGGTGGCTGGAACGCTGCCCGACTTACAAGGACCAGATCCGGAACATGCAGAACAAGGACCTCGGAACCTATGCCTTCCTTGGATACCCGGTGTTGATGGCTGGTGACATCCTCCTTTATAAAGCTTCCCGGGTTCCGGTAGGGGAGGACCAGTCCGCCCATCTTGAATTAACCCGGGAAATTGCCCGGAGGTTCAACTACTTTTACGGTCCCATCTTCCCAGAGCCTGAAACCCTGCTGACTCCGACACCAAAGGTCCCGGGAACGGACGGGAGGAAGATGAGCAAATCCTACGGAAATTCGTTGAACATTTCTGAAGATCTGAAGGAGCTCTGGGAAAAACTCCGAACGATGAAAACCGATCCCCAGAGAGAACGCCGGAAGGATCCGGGAAACCCTGACGTTTGCCCGGTCTGGGACATTCAGAAAGTTTTCAATCCTGATCTGGAAGAAAGAGAACGGCTAGAAACGGGCTGCCGAACAGCGGAAATCGGCTGCATCGAGTGCAAGAAAGCCCTTTTTGCCCATCTGGAGAAGCTTTTGACCCCGATCCAGCAACGGCGGAAATACTTTGAGCAGCATAGCGACGAACTCGGGGACATCCTTCGGGAAGGAGCCCGCAGGGCGAAAGTCGTTGCGGAGGGGACGATCGACGAAATCGTTCAAGCGATCGGCCTGTTCCGGTAGGAAGTCTTCACCGGGGGATGCCGCTTTGGCGTTTGAGATCGAGCTCGAGGATTTCTCCGGCCCCCTCGATCTTCTCTGCAGGCTCGTTGAATCGGGGGAAATCCAAGCCAGCAAAATCCAGGTCAGCGACCTTATCCGGACTTATTCTTCCTACCTCCTGAACGAGAAGGCCCTGCCTTTCAGGGCGGTCAGCGAGTTCATCTCGCTGACCGCAAGGCTGCTTCTGGGGAAGGTGCGGGGACTTTTTCCCCAGCCCTGCGAAGAATCCGATCTTCAGGGCGAGCTGGCGGAAGAAAACCCGGATGAAATCTTGCGGGCCGCGATCCAGCGGTATCGGCCCTTTCGAAAAGCTGCAACCGTGCTCGCGGATCGGCTGGAAGATAGACAGAGATTCCAGGTCAGGCTGATCGAGGAGGACCGCCGCCTTTACGATTATGGGGATCTTTTCAGCCTTTCCCGACTTTGGTGGGAACTTCTCGCCTCAAAAGCCCCCGTTTCTAGAGGTGCGGAGGATCGAGTTACGGATGAAATGCTTGGATTTGAAACCCTGGAAAGCGACTTTCTCCTGGTTGAGCGGAAAATGACTGAGCTCGAGGAAGAATTTCATGGAAGGGGCCGCGTATCCTTTCGTGTTCTTTTCAAGGCAAGGACACCCAGGCGAAATTTCATCGTGACCTTGCTTGCCTTGCTTGAATTGGCAAGACAGGGCAGGTTAAAAATTATCCAGGAGGATTCTTTCGGTGACCCCTGCATCCAGTTCTATTGAATCCCGAACAGAAATCACCAGAATCCTTGAATCGCTTTTGATCGTTTCCGCAGAACCGTTATCGGTCGAAGAGGCCTGCCGCACGCTGAACGTAGGAGAAAAAGATGTCCTGGAGGGATTCCGGTCCCTGCAGGCCCATTATGAAAATGAGCACGGTTTCCGGTTGGTCTGCCTTGCGGGGGGGTGGCAGCTTGCATCTGCACCTGAACTTTCGGGAATCGTTTCCCATTTTCGTGAAAGCGTCCAGAATCCACCGCTCCGGTTAAGCCGGGCTGCCCTGGAAACTCTTTCCGTTGTTGCCTACAAACAGCCCGTCACTCGAGCTGAAATCGAAGAAATCAGGGGAGTGCGTTCTGACAAGGTCCTTGAAACGCTCCTAAGACTTGGCCTGATCCGGATTGCGGGCAGGAAAAAGGGCACTGGGACACCGCTGCTTTTCAGGACAACAGCAAGTTTCCTGGATGCCTTCAACCTCGATTCGATTTCCGATCTGCCGACCTTGCAGGACCTCGAGGACGAGCAGGAAAGCGAAGATCCCCTTTTCATGGGAGAAAGGAAATGAAGCCCACCGATACCACGCAAGCAAGAAGGCTGAATCGGTTTCTTGCCGAATGCGGGCTCGGCTCCAGGCGAAAGGTGGAAGAACTGATCCGGTCGGGAAGAATCGCCATTGAAGGAGAAACGCAAACCGAACCCGGGGCGAAGGTTCTCCTCGGACAGCAGGTAACCCTGGATGGGAGTCCCGTTTCTCCAATTACAAAAAGGTATTTTCTTCTAAATAAGCCTCGAGGTTTCGTCTGTGCGGTTTCCGACCGAAGGGAAAAAACCATCTTCGATCTACTTCCTTCCTGGTACAAGGATTTGGGCCTTTTCCCGGTGGGGAGGCTGGACAAGGAAAGCGAAGGTCTCCTTCTTTTGACGAATGACGGAACCTTCGCGCAAAAGGTGATACACCCCTCCGGGGGGATACGGAAGATTTATGAGATTCGTCTGGATCGGGTTCCGGCCGCGGAGGATCTGAAAAAATGGGAAAAAGGAGCTCTCGTGGAAGGCAAGTGGGTTTGCCCCGTCCGGGTTGAAAGAGTTCCTGGCAGATCCGGCTACTGGATTCGAGTGACCCTCAGGGAAGGAAGAAAAAGGGAGTTGAGAGTCATGGCGGCGGCTCATGGATTCCGGGTGGTCCGCCTGATCCGAACCGCGATCGGGAAACTGGAAATCGGCAGTCTAGGAACGGGGGAAATTCGCGAACTCGGGCAGGATGATCTGGCACGGATAGCGGGATGGGGAGAAAACGGATGAAAGGGAATGCGAAAGACAGAATCAGGATCGTTACCATCGACGGCCCCGCGGGCTCCGGAAAAAGCACAGTGGCAAGGGCTGTCGCTTCAAGAACGGGTCTGCGATACCTCGACACGGGGTTGCTCTACCGGGCGATCGCCCTTTTCCTCTCTCGAAGGGGGATTCCTCCGACTGAAACGGACTCTTTGCGTACCGCCCTTGAAGACCTCCAGCTCAGGCTAGAAGATGACCGGATCCTCATTGATTCTGAAGACGTGTCGGAAACCCTCCGCACGGCCGAAATCGATCGGATCGTTTCCCTCTATGCCGCCTTGCCGTCGGTTCGGAAACGCTTGTTGCACCTGCAGCAGTCACAGGCAGTCCTTCCAGGACTTGTCGCTGACGGAAGGGACATGGGAACCGTCGTTTTCCCGGAAGCAGGCCTGAAGATCTTTTTGACCGCCGGCGCTGAGGAAAGAGCAAGAAGGAGGTTCCTCGAGCAATATTCGAAGGGGGAAAAAGTCCTTTTCGAGCAAGTGCTCACCGATGTTCTCTCGCGGGATGAAGTGGATTCGACCCGTGAGATCGCCCCGCTTTCGATTCCCGAAAACGCCATCGTTGTTGACACGACCGAAAAGACCGCGGAAGAGGTTGTCGAAGAGATCCTCCGCTTGATCGACGGGACGTTCGCGGAAAACGGTTCGGGGGTGGCTGGCGGTGCTATCTAAGATCTTTTACTTTCTCGTCAAGAATGCCTACTTGATCTTCTTCAGGATATTCAACCGGCTGACGGTGCTGAACAGGGAAAGAATTCCCAAAAAAAGACCGCTCATCCTCGCTTCCAATCACTGCAGCAACCTGGACCCCCCCGTGGTCGGGAGTGTTTTCGAGGAAAGGATGAGGTATATTGCCAAGGCCTCTCTTTTTCAACCCGCGCTTTTCGGCTTCGCTCTCCGGGCGCTGGGTGCGGTGCCGGTTTCAAGGGAGGACGAGAGGAAGGCGGCTTTGGTACTGAAAACCTTTCTCGGGTTTCTCGAAAGCGGGCAGAATGTCCTGATCTTTCCCGAGGGGAAGCGGTCCGAGGACGGAACTCTTCAGCCGCTAGAGGGAGGTGTGGCTCTTCTCAGCCAGAAATCGGGATGCCCGATCCAGCCTGTCCATGTGTCAGGGACTTTCGCTGCACTGCCAACGGGAAGCATTTTCCCAAGACCTGTTAAAATAGTGATGAATTACGGCTATCCGATCGATCCTGAAGAGATGCCTGCTGCCCTTTCTGAAAAAGCGGGAAGGGCATGGATTCTTGAGAGGCTTTCCAGTGAATACCGAAGGCTCGAGAACGAGTCGGCTGCTTACCGGAATGGGCGCATCTGAAGAACGGGTGCTTCTTGTTTCTCTGGACACGGGAAAGAGAGATTCTTCTGCATTGGAATTGCAGGAAGAACTGGAAGTCCTTCTGGAAACGCTGGGGAAAAAAACCGTACGAAAACTGGTCCAACACCGGGATCGAGAGGATCCGGCAACATTCATCGGCAAGGGCAAAGCCGACGAACTTAAGAAAATCTCAAAGGAAGCTGGAGCGCGTCTCGTGGTCTTCGACACCTCCCTGACACCGGTCCAGGCGAAGAACCTGAGCGAAAGTTCCGGCTGCATCGTCTGGGACCGGCCGCGAGTCATCATGGAAGTCTTCCGGAAAAGGGCACGGTCGAGTGAAGCGAAGCTCCAGGTGGAACTCGCCCTTTGCCGCTATGAAATTCCCCACTTGAGGGGACTCGGATTGCAAATGTCTCGAACGGGAGCCGGAATTGCAACTCGGGGACCCGGAGAGACAGAATATGAAAGGCACCGTCGAAAGCTGGAAAGGCGGATCCGAAGCATCGAAAAAAAGCTGGAGGGAATTCGAGGAAGGAGGGAAAACCAGAGGAAGCGCAGGAACCGGTCGGGGCTGCCCCTCTTTTCCCTGGTTGGATACACGAACGCCGGGAAATCTTCGCTTTTCAAAGCCCTTTCCGGCGATTCTTTCGTTCTCTCGAAAGACCAGCTATTCACGACACTCGATACGACCGTTCGGGCTTTTTGTCTCCCCCATTTCGGGTCAGCCCTGATCACGGACACCGTAGGATTTATCAGAAACCTGCCTCCGGACCTGATTGCCGCTTTCCGCGCAACCCTCGAGGAAATCCGCGAAGCCGATGCCCTGGTTTGGGTGGTCGACGCCACAAAGATCGGGGATGAAACGGTCCTGGTTTCGGTGGAGGAAATTTTGAAAGACCTGGGAGTCTGGGAGATGCCGCGGATCATTGCCCTGAACAAGATTGATCTCGTTGGCCGAGAAGTCGAGGAAAAGTTTATTCGAAGCTACAGGCGTCAGGGGGAATCGGTGATCCCGACCTGTGCGCTCACTGGGGAAGGCCTTCTTGAGCTGATGATTGAAATGGAACGGGTTGTATCGGAAGGGAAACTCTCAAAAGTGAAGAGGTGATTCCAATGGCCTACCATCTGGTCCATATCGGGTTTGGTAATATGGTTGTCGCTGAACGGATCGTGGCGATCATTAACCCTTCTTCCGCCCCGATCAAAAGGCTGAAGGAGGAATCGAAAGAAAGCGGACTTCTGATCGACGCGACACAGGGAAGGAAAACCCGGGCGATCCTGGTCATGGACAGCCGGCACGTGATCCTTTCGGCAATTCAGCCGGAAACGATCTCTTCTCGATTTGAACCTCAGCCCAATACGGAGGAGCGGGATGAAAAAGGGCCGGCTTTTTATTCTGTCAGGGCCTAGCGGCGTTGGCAAGGGAACGGTGAGGGCCCGCCTGTTCGAGAAAATCCCGGAGCTCGTCTACTCGGTTTCCTGCACGACCCGGCCTCCCCGCGAGGGGGAGTCGGAGGGGATCCAGTATCGTTTTCTGGATGAAGATACGTTTCGGGTTTTCGCCCGGGAGGGCCGTTTTCTGGAATGGGCAAATGTGCATGGTCACCTTTACGGAACGCTCCTGGAGGATGTCGAAAGGCAATTGGAGAAGGGGAAGTCTGTCATTCTCGAGATCGACGTTCAGGGAGCGCTACAAGTCAAGGAAAAAGTTCCGGATTCAGTGATGATCTTCATCTTGCCTCCAAGTTTTCAGGAACTGGAGAAGCGTCTTTCAGCGCGCGGCACGGAAGCAAAAGAAGCTTTTGAAACGAGGCTCAGGAACGCGTCTTCCGAAATTTCCTTTTCGGGGCGGTACGATTATTCGGTTGTCAACGATCAGGTCGAGCGTGCAGCCACGGAAATCGCGGAAATCATCAGAAAGGAAATGGACCGATAGAGGGGAGTGGGCAGGATGATCTTTTATGACATCGAGGAAATCATCCGTAAACATGGAATCGAGAACAAGTATCTTTTGACGGTAGCGGTTGCGGAAAGAGCCAGGCAGCTCAGTGAACAAAAAGGCCGATATCTGGTTGAAGACACCACCAGGGAGAAGTTCATTTCCCTCGCCCTGGAAGAAATCGCCGGAGGCAAGGTGGTATTCCTTAAAACTGGAAAATCTCGAGAGACGGAAGGTTCTTGAGGATGGAATGGAAAAAAGGTCGCCGGATTCTTCTGGGGATTACCGGGGGAATTGCCGCGTACAAGATTCCTGAGCTCGTCCGACGCCTGAAGGGCTCCGGGAACGAAGTGGAAATCATTCTTACCGAATCAGCGGAGAGGCTTGTGAGCCCTCTCGTGCTGTCGACTCTTTCCGGGCGGCGTGTATGGCTCCAGAAAGACTTTCTTGATTTTGAAAACGGCTGGAAAATTCCCCATATCACCCTGGCTGAATGGGCAGAAATCGTTTGCATTGCGCCCTGCACTGCAAACATGCTGCGCAGGGCGGCCAACGGAGAAGCCGAAACGCTTCTTGGAGCGACCCTTCTGGCAACGCGAGCCCCGGTACTCCTGTGTCCGGCGATGAACACGAACATGTGGGAGCATGAGACGACGATGAGACACAAGGAAACCTGCCTCAGAAACGGGTATCGGGTCCTTGAGCCGGATTTGGGTTTTTTGGCTTGCGGTGCGGAAGGGAGAGGGCGGCTTCCTTCCAACGAAATCATCCTAGAGGAAATCTGGCGCCTGCTTTGCCCGGTCCGCGACCTCGAAGGGAAGAAAGTGCTGGTAACTGCAGGACCGACCTGGGAGTTTCTGGATCCCGTTCGTTTCATTTCGAACCCGAGCTCTGGCAAGATGGGATATGCAGTCGCCCAAAACGCATGGTACAGGGGAGCGGAAGTCACGCTGGTTTCGGGACCGGTCTCGATTCAGCCTCCCCATGGGGTCACTGTCGTACGGGTACAGAGTGCCCTCGAAATGCTGGAGGCAGTTCTAGATAAGGCCGAAAGGGCAGATTACATCGTGAAGGCTGCTGCGGTCGGAGATTATCGTCCGAAGGAATTCTCCGCTGAAAAAATCAAGCGAAGGGGGAAAAATGGCCTGGTCGTCCAGTTCGAACAGAATCCTGACATTGCCGCCACAATCGGGGCGAGGAAGAAGCCCGGCCAAGTCCTGATCGGATTTGCCGCAGAATCACACGCTCTCGAAAAGAACGCGACAGAGAAAATGGTTTCTAAAAACCTCGATTTCATTGTTGCGAACCGGATCACCGGCCCAGATGGGGCATTCGGCTCCGAACGCAACACCATCCATGTCCTCGACCAAAAAGGCGGAAAAGAGACATTCTTCGGGTCAAAAGAAGAAGTCGCCTGGAGATTGTGGGATTTCATCCTGGGAGCGGGTCAGGCTGGTGCTCCACGAAATTGACGTCGTTCTTCCCTCGCCTTGGTGGACGCCGCTGACCTATTCCTTTGAAACTCCGCTGCAGGAAGGGCTGCGCGTACTTGTTCCACTGGGCAAAGGGATTCGAATCGGTTTTTCCTGGAAATCCTCGGCCTGTTTAGATTCTTCACGAACCGAAAAGTCCCTTCGCAACCTTATTTCCGTTCTCGACCAAACTCCATGCCTGACCGAGGATCTCTGGAGAACGGTCCAGTGGCTGGGAGCGGCCCTTCCCTTCGGGATCGGCCAGGTTCTGAAGGCGGCCTGTCCCTCGGCACTTCTGAATGGACAGGAGGTCAAGCCGGCGGAAACAACGCCCTCCATTTCTCGGCAAGCCGGAACTCCGTCCTTCTGTTATTACCCGCGGGAATCCGATCGCTTCCGGATGTACACCGAAGCGATCGAGAAAAACGAAAAAGGCACACTCGTTCTTTTCCCTGATCGGGAGCGGCTCAAGTCGTTCTACGAAACCCTGCCGGCGGGCCTGAGGGAGAGCTCCTGCGTCTGGCCGGTTGGGGGAGGGGATCGGTTATGGGAAACCTGGCAAGCCGTTCGCCGTTTTGAAAGAAAGATCGTGCTCGGAACTTCCGGCGCGGTCTTTGCCCCTTTAGGGCTGTTGTCTCTTGTCATTGTCGAGGAAGAGGCCGATCCAGGCCACCAGATGCCGCTTTTCCCTAGACTCAGCGCCAGGAGCGTCGCTGCAAAACGGGCTTCTTATTCCGGCGCATCTCTGATCCTGGGCGGCACCTTCCCCTCTTCCCGCGTTCTTCTTTCTTCCGCTGTGATCGCCTCGGAGCTTCCAAAAGGCCGGGTTTTTTTTGTCCAATCCCCATCCTTGAGCAGGAGCGGGGACCCTTCATTCTCTTCCTCTCGGGAGATTCCACTTTCCAGAAAACTTCTTGACGAAACTCACCGATGCCTTAAAGATGGAAGAAATGCCCTGTGGGTCCTTGACCGCAAAGGTTATGCCGGCGAATTGCACTGCCTGGAGTGCGGGCGAACGATCCTCTGCAGTCGGTGCGGGGGAAGGACAAGATGGCATTTCGAGAAAAAAAGCGGAGAATGCCTCTCCTGCAGCGAAGAAATTCCCTGGCCTGAAGTTTGCCCGTTTTGCCGCAGCCCCTTGCTTGAAGCCCGTCAATTGGGGCTTGAATCCACCTATCAAGCTGCGCTTGATCATTTTAAAGAGGAGAAACAGGTCTTTCTCTTGGCCGAGTTTGCTTCGATGGGTAAAAGAGCGAGAAAGGAACTGTACAGGGAACTGGGACAAAAGGCTGGACTTCTTCTCGGGACCCGCTCTCTTCTTGGTTTGTGCAGAAACATGGATGTCGGCCTGATTGCCTGGCTTGATGCAGACACGTCAAACTGGAAACCCGATTTCGGCGCGAGGGCCGAGGGTTTCCGTATCATCTGGGAATCTTGCTGGGTCGGCAAAAACGCTGAAACGCGCAAGGTCCTCCTGCAAAGCCGACGGCCCAGGCAGGGTTGGCAAATCGCTCTGGAAGCCGGTTTCCATTATTTCTGGAACCAGGAGCTCAGGGAAAGGAAGGAGCTCAAGTTGCCTCCATATTCCTTTCTTGTCGAGGTTTCCCACCGCGGGGAAATGCTGAAAAAAATCAAAGACGCGATGGAACAGGAAGGGATTGAAGTCCTCTCCGGTATTCGCGCTGCGGATTCGATACAAGTCAAGGTCCTGGATTTGGGGAAGCTCCGAAGAATCCTGGAGCCCTTTTTCTCAGTAAAAAACGTCTCCAGGAACAACGTCCCTCGCCTCTGTGTCGATTTTGAATAACGGGAGTGTGTTTCCATGGCAATCGTCACCATCGTCGGCAGGCCGAACGTCGGCAAGAGTTCCCTGTTTAACCGGTTGACGGGGACCCGGAGGGCCATCGTCGACAATATGCCCGGGGTAACCCGGGACCGACTCTATGCTGAAGTTGAAGAAGGGGATCTCCGCTTTTACCTCGTCGATACGGGGGGACTTTTGCCCGAAAGCGGACATCCCCTCGATGAACTCATTGCCCGGCAGGTGAAAGTGGCGATCGAGGAGAGTGATGTCATTCTTTTTGTCTTGGACGGGCGTGAAGGCCCCATTGGAATCGACCGGGACATCGCGATGCTGCTGAGAAAGTCCGGGAAACCGGTCATTGTCGCGGCCAATAAAATGGATGACCCCGTCCACGAGAACGAACTCTGGTCTTCAATGGAACTAGGGTTCGAAAGGGTGGTCGGCATAAGCGCTGAGCACCGAAGAAACATCGAGGTCCTTCTTGAGCACATCCGGGAACTTCTTGCAGGGAAGGATACCGAAGAGGACCAGGAAACGCTCCGGGTCGCCCTGATCGGAAGGCCGAACGTGGGAAAATCAAGCCTGCTCAATTTCCTAGCCGGAGAGGATAGGGCCCTGGTCAGCGATCTCCCCGGAACGACCCGGGACGTCGTTGATTCCCTCGTGCGGCTCGACGGGAAACTAATCCGGCTGGTGGATACCGCGGGCCTCCGAAAAAAATCTCACGTGGATTCCGCACTAGAATATTACTCGACGGTTCGGACCTACCAGGCAATCGATCGTGCGGATGTTTGCGTTCTCGTCATGGATGCCCAGGAAATCGCCACAGAACAGGATCAACGGGTCGCTGGGCAGGTCCTGGAGCGGGGGAAAGGCCTGGTTTTCCTGGTGAACAAGTGGGACTTGCTGCCGAAAGCTCCCAGGCTGGGCGACGAAATCAGAGACCGCGTGCGCGAGGGCTTTTCTTTCGCTTCCCATGTTCCGGTTCTTTTTGTTTCTGCCCTGACAGGAAGGGGGATCGAGAAATTGCCGCCCATCCTTTTCCGGGTCGCGGAAAACCGAAACCGTCGGATCTCCACCGGTAAGCTAAATAGGTTGCTGAAAGATCTTTTGGCTTTTGAGAGGATGCCCTGCAGCCGATCCGGTAAAGTCCTTCGCCTATCCTATTGCACGCAGGTTTCCGTGGCACCCCCCTCTTTTGCCTTCTTCGTCAACGACCCGAAAATCGTTACAACCTCCTTCAACCGTCACGTTGAAAAGAAATTGCGAGAATTGGAAGATTTTTCCGGTTCCCCGTTAAGAATCTTTTGGCGCGCTCAAAATCCTGAGAACCGATAGAAGCGGTCTCCATCGTGTTTTTTTCGATCTTCCTCTTGACCTTCGTGGAACAAGCTGGTAATAATAACTTATAAAAGCTTTGTGAGGCGTCCAGTTTCGCCTCAACAATCCGTGGAGGAGGTGCGTTGGGAATGACCAAGACCGACCTAGTCAATGAGCTCGCCAAAACAACGAACATGAGCAAGAAAATGGCGGCTCATGCGGTCGACGCCCTGGTCGGCGCGATCCAGGGAGCGCTGGCAAAGGGAGAGAAGGTCCAGCTGGTGGGCTTTGGAACCTTCGAGGTAAGGGAAAGGGCGGCCCGTCAGGGGCGCAATCCCCAAAACCCGAAGAAAGTCATCAAGATCCCCGCGAAAAAGGTTCCCGTTTTCCGTGCTGGCAAGGCACTCAAGGATCAGGTCGCAAAGTAGGGGAATCCCTCCACAGTTCATGCTTTCATCCTTTCAGAAAGAAAAGGGGCGGTCCTAGGACCGCCCCTTTTCTTTCTCCGCGATGGTTTCTCTCAATCGGTCCCAATCCTCGAGAGACAACTCCTCGGCACGGACCTTTTCATTGAGGGCAAGCTCTTTCAAAAGGCCTTCTCCATCGGTTCCCCGTATCGAGAGCCAGTTTTTGAGGTTATTCAGAAGGGTCTTTCTTCTCTGGTCAAAAGCGCGTTGCAACAGTTCCCGCCAAAGCACGTCCAGAGCCAGGTCAAAGCGATGTTGAACGAGAATCGAAACTACGGTCGAGTTCACCTTCGGTGCCGGTCGGAAAGCAGACGGTGGAACATCGAAAAGACATTCAACACGCCCCATTTTTTGCAGCGTGATCCCCAAGGGAGAACGGCTTTTTCCGGGTCTTCCCCAGGCAAGTCGGTTCGCTGCTTCTTTCTGGACCATGAGGGTCATTTTTCGGAGTCCGACCGGAACGAGTTCCTCAAGAAGCTTCCAAAGAAGAGGAGTTGTGATGTGATAGGGCAAGTTGGCAACCAGCTTTCCTGGACAGGGCTGCAACTGTTCCGCGAGGTGCATTCCAAGGACGTCCCCCCACAGAAGGACGAATGAAGGGTTCTTTTCCAGCGGGTGAAGGAATGGGGCCAGTCGACGGTCCATTTCCACGGCATAGAGACGCGCCGGGGACCGGGAAAGAAGGCGTTTGGTCAGAACCCCATTTCCTGCCCCGATCTCGAGAAGGATCTCTCCGGGCTGGGGATCGGCCGCGGCGATGATCCGGTCAAGAACCGCCGCATCCACCAGGAAATTTTGCCCGATATCCGTATTGGCCCTGAAAGAAACCGATTTCGCCTCCATGCCGTCACCTCAAACAAAAAGCGGGAAAACCGAAGTTTTCCCGCTTGGATCCTGGTCGGGGCGAGAGGATTTGAACCTCCGACCACCTGCACCCCATGCAGGTACGCTAGCCAGGCTGCGCTACGCCCCGAGAACAGCGTGTATTTTAGGGCCAAACGATCGGACGGTCAAGCCATTTGCCACGAACGCCAGAACGGATAGAATGAAAGGGCGTCCTTGGGAGGGATCTGGATGTACGAATCGTTTCCTGACATCTGCTGGTCGGCCCGTAAGTTTTGCCTCGAAGCTGCAGCGTTCGGTGTCTCGGATTACTCGAAAAAAGTGCTGGAAATCGGCTTCGGAAATGGAGATTTTCTTGTTCACCTAGCCGAGAGCTATGGAACGGAAACGCTGGTCCTCGGGATGGAGGTTTCGGCCGTTTGCGTTCTGAAAGCCGCGAAGCGACTTTCTTCGGGAAAGATCTCCAATGCTCGGGTCGTCCTTGGCGACGCTCGATATCTCCTTGAAAAATGCGTCCCTCCATCAAGCCTTGATGCGATATACATGAACTTTCCCTGTCCCTGGCCGAAAAACCGCCACGCTTTCAGAAGAGTTACCGAGGGGAGATTCCCAGAGAGCCTTTCCGCCTCTCTGACCGAGGGGGGAAAATTTACCCTCGTGACCGACGAGGAATGGTATGCGCTGGAGGCCAGAAAGAAGCTCTCTCTCTCGCCCCTCCTGGAAATTGCTTCATTCGAGGTCAACCCGGCGCTCGAACTGACAACGAAATATGGCTCGAAATGGAAAGCCATGGGGAAAAGCATTTATCGCCTGACGGTTCAGAAGAAAAGCGTTTACGGGGACGTTTCAACCTCTCATCAACCCGAGAATCTGGAGGATATCATGGCCATGCATTCAAAGCTGTTCATCAGCGACCCGAAACGGACAAAGCAGAGAGCGGAGGAATTGGTTGGGAAAACGGGGGCGGCAGAAAATTTCCACTGGTCTTTCAAGGCGGTCTACTGGTCTTCCGAAGGGCATGCTCTCCTTAAAACCATCACATCGGATGAGGGTTTCGAACAGACATTTTTCTTCCGCCTTGTCTTCCTGGAAAACGAATGTCTCGTCAAACTTGAAGATGCCGGGACTCCACTGCATACCCCGGCTGTTCGGCTCGCCATGGAAGCAGCCTTAGGGTATCTTTCGGATGAGCCGGAGCAGGTTTTTCAATTCCGCGGGTAGGAGGGCCCGTTCCATGAGACGCATCCTGTCCCGCCGGACGGCACAAGGGAAAAGTTTAACGATGACAGACCTGGAAGGCCCCCGATGAATCCCGTTCGTCCCACTTCCGGAAAGCTTCTCCAGGCCCTGTTCAATCTTCTTGGTGAACCTTCTGCCGGCCCTTTTTTGGACCTGTTCGCGGGAACCGGGAGGGTTGGCCTTGAAGCGGGCAGGCGCGGGTACAATCCGGTCGTTGCTGTCGAAAGCAACCGCACTGCCTGCAGAGAATTGAGGGATCGCCACCGCGGCAGGGACGTCTCGTTTCAGCTCGAGCTTCTTTGCATGGATGTACGCAGGGCTTTGGCGCTGCTCGTGAAGAATGGCAGATCCTTTCAAGTGATTTTTGCCGACCCTCCTTACGAAAACGGCTGGGTACAGGAACTGGTAGTCGGCGGCAGCATTTCGTGGATGAAGCTTCTTGCGGATGGTGGAGTGTTCGTTCTAGAACATTCGTCGAGGGAAAACCTACCGGATTCCGTCGTTGACTCCGCCTGGACTACGCGCCAATACGGAGACAGCAGCCTTTCTTTCTACAGGACCGGCCCAAGGAGGCAATCGCGATGATCAGAGCCGTTTACCCGGGTTCTTTTGACCCGATCACCAATGGTCACATCTACATCGCTGAGAGAGCTTCATCCCTTTTTGACGAGCTGGTTGTCGCAGTCTTGCACAATCCCCAGAAACGAGCCACGTTCAGCGTGGACGAAAGGCAAGCCATGGCAAGGGAAGCAACTAGCCACCTCCCGAACGTCCACGTGAAATTTTTCGAAGGACTTCTCGTCGATTTCATGAGAAAGGAACAAAGCCGCATCATCATCCGGGGACTGAGGGCTCTTTCTGATTTCGAGTACGAGTTCCAGCTGGCGCTCATGAACCGTCAGCTGGCGCCTGAAATCGAAACCCTTTTCATCGTAACGGACGCCCAGTATTCCTATCTCTCGAGCCGGGCGATCAAGGAAGTTTTTCATTTCGGCGGTTCCGTCCAGGGAATGGTGCCTCCCGGAGTGTTCCGGAGGCTCAGAGAGCGTTTCCCACCAAAAAGCAGTTTCAGGGAACCAGGATAGGAACCGCCCTCTTTTCCGCGTCGGGCCGCGGGCAGCTTGTCAGGCTTTCCCAGATTTCCGTGGCCTTCCGCTCAAAACTCATGAGCGAGGCAATGGGGCCTTTTTTCGTTTCATCACACCGGCAGAGGACGGGTAGCGAGGCTTTCCGGCGGATTTCCCGGAGGAGGAGACGGCCCTTTCCGTTCGCGCCCAAAACGCGGATGCAAGGTGGGCCAAGACGCTGGTACGCCCGGTTTTCCCAGTGTTCGAAACCGAGCAGGGCATGAACGAAGTGCCGGCAGACCCTTCCTCGCGGGTATCGCTTTGAAACGCACTCCGAAATCAGGTTTTCGAGATCGGCGGAGCGCGCCATCGCAGACTTCATCCTGGCTTCAAACCCCTCCCCCATTTCTGCCACTCTCGAGAGGTCCTCGCGAGTGGATCGGGCGAGAAGGATGCGGTAGGCGCAAAAAAGCCTCCGTTCATCCAACGTGCAATGTCCCTCTGCAAGATCTTTTTGAAGCCTCTGAAAACTGATGCGGGGCAGGGATCCCTTCACCTGTTCTAGTTCTCCGTTTCGAAGCCGGCGGCGGATTGCCGAGGCGCTTGCAATGGGACCGATTTCCTGGGAATGGAAACCGCCTCCCTTTCGCATCACCGGGGTGATCTCAAGCGGCGCCCTTCGTTTTCGGACTTCAAGCAAGTACGCCAGTGCCAGGTTGTTGTTGGGTGTCGAAAGGGCATCCTTGACCCCCGGCAAAACTGCATCGATCGCATTTGCCCGGGCCTCGACGTACGACATCCCCTTGTCGAGCGAGGATTTCAGCTTTTCCTTGAAAGGAAGAGGCTCATGCAATAAAATGTCCAAGATCGCTTCCATTTCGGGGATTTCCCCTTCCATGCCGAAAGAAAGGTGGGTTACGACTCCGGTGGAAGCGAGGATCCCTACCGCCCCTTTGGCAAAGACCCCGGCATTGTGGCAGGAGAAGGGAACGGGAAGTTCAAGAACAAGGTCGGCTCCGCAGCGCAAGGCGGTTTCAGCCCGGGACCATTTGTCCTGGAAGGAAGGCTCTCCTCTTTGAACAAAATTCGACGAGAGGACGACCACCGTGGCTTGTGCTTCTGACCGCTCTACCGCCTGCTGAAGGTGGTAGGCATGCCCGTTGTGGAACGGGTTGTATTCCGCGATGATTCCGACGACATTTCGTAGGCGCAAATTGCTTCTCCTTTTTTTTACTAGGTTAGTGGGGTGCAACCAATCGGTCAAGGGAGGTTTTTCTATGAAGGTTCTTGTTCTGAATTGCGGTAGTTCCTCTCTCAAGTATCAGCTTTTCGACATGACGGACGAATCTGTGCTGGCAAAAGGTCTCGTGGAACGCATCGGGATCGAAGGATCGACGATCAAGCACACCAGGACGGGATCGGCGGCAGTTTCGTCCACGACAGAAATTCCCAATCACAAAGTGGCGATTCGTCTCGTGATCGAACACCTTCTCGATCCTTCCCATGGAGCCCTTTCAAGCCTGAACGAGCTTTCCGCGGTCGGTCACCGTGTCGTTCATGGGGGTGAGAAGTTTGCCCATTCGGTCATCATCGACAAGGAAGTCCTGGATGTCATCGAAGAATGCGTCCCCCTCGCCCCTCTCCACAACCCTGCAAACCTCATGGGGATTCGCGCAGTTCTCGAAGTCCTTCCCGAGGTTTTGCAAGTCGCCGTTTTCGACACGGCATTCCACCAGACCATGCCGCCCAAGGCTTTTACCTATGGCCTGCCGTATCACTACTACGAGGAAAACCGACTTCGTCGCTATGGCTTCCATGGCACCAGCCATTTCTTCGTCGCCAACCGAGCCGCTGAAATCCTCGGACGTCCGATCGAAGAACTGAAAATCGTGACCTGCCACATGGGGAACGGCAGTTCCATCACGGCCGTTGATGGAGGCAGATCGGTGGATACGAGCCTTGGTTTTAGCACCGTTCCCGGGATCCTGATGGGAACTCGCGCCGGAGACTTGGACCCCGTCATGATCCTGCACCTGATGGAGCAGGAAGGGATCACACCGAAGGCGATGAGTCATATCCTCCACAAGGAAAGCGGGGTTCTCGGCATCTCCGGAATCAGCAGCGACCTCCGGGATATTGAAGAAGCTGCAGCTACGGGAAACGAAAGAGCCACGCTCGCCCTGGATATGCTCTGCTATGGAGTCCGAAAGTACATTGGCGCCTACGCCGCCGCGATGGGCGGTATCGATGCCATCGTCTTCACCGCAGGGATCGGCGAAAACAGCGTTCTCGTGCGCCAGATGGTGTCGGAGGGACTCGAGTTTTTGGGTGCAAAGCTTGACCTTTCCAAGAACAATATCCGCGGAAAGGAAGCCGTTGTAAGCACCGACGATTCAAGGGTTCAGATCCTGGTCGTCCCGACAAACGAAGAACTGGTGATCGCAAGGGATACCAAGTCCCTTGCCGAAGGCCGATAGGGAGCGAGTAGGGGTGTCCGAAAGCAAGGCCTCCCTGGAGGGCTGGAAAGCGCGAATCCCGCTGATTTCCGAAGGCGAGGCGGGGGAATCTTTCGTTGCCGACTGGTCCTTCTCCTTACCGGCTCAACTGGATTACGCGGGCCTGACCTACAGCCTGAGAAGTCCGCTACGGGTCCATGCAGAAAAACTGGGAAACGGACGAACTTTTTTCCTTGAAATCCGCCTTTCGTTCAGCGCAACAGCACCCTGTACCCGTTGCCTGAAAGAAACCCCTCTTGAAATTGAGGGCTCTTTCCGGTATTTTTATACTTCGTCTGCTGCCGAAGAGGGGCAAAAGGTCGACGAAACGGTCGTTTGCTATCCGCAGGACGCGGTTGAGATCGACCTGTCCGAGCAGATATGGGAAAGCTTCATCCTTTCTCTGCCGGAGAAGGTCCTTTGCCGTGACGATTGCGCGGGGTTGTGTCCTCGATGCGGAGCCGACCTGAACGAGGGAGACTGTGGTTGTTCCCTTCAGGGAAATGACCCGAGGCTGCAGGTTCTCAAGGACATCCTGCCAGATGTTACTGAGGAATGATGAAGGGAGAGGATAGAAGTGGCAGTTCCCAAGAGGAGAGTTTCCCATTCGAGGACCCACAAGAGAAAGGCCCAATGGCTCGGAGGTCTTTCCGCGCCGGCCGTTGGAACGTGCCCGCGTTGCGGAGAAACCCTGCAGGCCCATCATGCATGCAAGGCTTGCGGGTATTACCGGGGAAGAAAAGTCCTGGAGGTTTCTGAACCCGAGGCGAAGTAGATCCCTGTGAGCGGTGGGGCACCCTCCCGGTGGGGGGGTGCCCCTTTTCTTGTCTTGACCGAAAAGAAGGGCTTGTTTATACTGGCATGGTTTTCAGAGGAGTTATTAAGACCAGGTCTTATGCCGGAGGCCAAAGCCTTGCAGCAGCTCCAGAAAAGGGCGCGACAGCGACGATTGCTGAAGCTTTTGGAAGCCAATCCCCTCATGACAGACGAGGATTTGGCCCGTTCTCTATCCGTGAGCGTGAGCACTGTCCGTCTCGACCGGGCCCTGTTGAACGTTCCTGAGCTTCGGGAGCGCATGCGGGAGATGGCGGAAAAGGCATCGGGTCCGCTCTCCGCGATGAAAAGGGCTTCCCTCTTTGGCGAACTGCTGGGGCTCGAACCCGGGCAATGGGGGCTTTCTCTTTTGGTTCCAGACAGCGAAATGGTTTCAACGGAGGAAGGGGCAATTGGAGGCCATTATCTTTTCGCCCAGGCGGCAACACTGGCTCTCGCTTCCGTACGGCCCGGGTCGGCGTCGATCGAATCGGCCAGGGTTCGCTTCCTGAGGGCGGTTTTCCCGCTAGAGCGCTGTATTGCCAGGTCAAAGGTGGGAACTCACAAGAACGGCCGTTCGGTCGTCAGTGTGAGAACGAGAGTCATGGATGAGGATGTTTTTGTCGCCCGTTTTATCCTCATGACCGAATTCGAAGAACCGGAATCGAGAGCGGGAGGGAATGGGATTGCTCATAGCGGTTGACGCAATGGGGGGAGACAACGCCCCTCATGAAATTTGCAAGGGTGCCGTGATTGCCTGCAGGAACCACCCGAATCTGGAGATCGCCCTTGTCGGGAAAGAACCCCTTGTCCGTGAGCAATTGGAAGGTGTCGATGCAGGGATTCTTAAAAGGCTGCATGTTGTCCATGCCCAGGATGCAATCGCCATGGATGAATCGCCTGTGGTCGCCATCCGGAAGAAAAAGGCCGCGAGTCTCCGGATCGCCATGGAAATGGTTCATGCGCGAGAAGCCCAGGGATGCGTTTCCTGTGGAAATACCGGGGCCATCGTGGCTGGCGGCGTTCTCGTGGTGGGCCGCATTCCCGGAATCGAGCGGCCCGGCCTCGGCATGCCTTTACCCGCGCTGAACCGGACAAGCATGCTTATCGATGTCGGCGCCACCGTGAGAGCCAAGCCCGAGAATCTCTTCCAGTTCGCCATGATGGGACAGATTTACATGCGTCACATCTTTGGAGTGAAAGAACCCGAGATCGCCCTGCTTTCGAACGGGGAAGAAGAAATCAAGGGAGACGAAGTGATCCTCTCCGCCCGAGAGATGATTAAAGGGGCAAAGCTGAATTTCAAGGGGTATGTAGAAGGAAAGGACATCCCCTTCGGAACGGCGGATCTCGTTGTTTGCGATGGTTTTACCGGAAACGTCCTTCTGAAGTTCATGGAAGGTTTCGGAGAGGCGGTCTACGCCCTGCTGAAGGAGGAAATGGGGAATCGCCTCCTGCCGAAAATGGGCATGGTGTTCATGCTCCCGATGATCAAGGAACTCTGGACTCGTTTCGATTATGAACGGTACGGCGGGACTCCGCTCCTCGGGGTTAACGGTGCAGTGATCAAGGCACACGGCAGATCCAAAGCGACAGCCGTCGCCAATGCGATTCGGGTTGCCCATGATTTCGTCGAGAAAAAGGGTGTCGAGCTCATTCGGGAAGAATTGCTAGAAGGAGGAAAACTCTAGAATGCCTCTTTTTTCCGGAAAGCCCGTCTTTGTTTTGGGGACGGGAATCCATCTGCCAGAAAGGGTACTGACCAATCAGGATCTTGAAAAAATGGTAGATACCACGGACGAATGGATCGTTGAACGGACTGGAATCAGGACCCGGCACATCGCAGCCCCGGGTGAACTCACCAGCGACATCGCCTACGCGGCGGGCCTAGAGGCACTCCGTGCTGCCGGCATGAAAGCGGAAGACCTGGACATGGTCTTGGTCGCAACGAACTCTCCCGACACCCTTTTCCCCGGGGTCGCGGCGAAGATACAGGGGAAGCTGGAAGCGACCAACGCCGGAGCCGCGGATATCCAGTCTGGATGCACCGGCTGCGTTTATGCCCTGGCAATCGCATCGGCCGGAATCGCTTCGGGCCTCTGGGAAAATGTGCTTGTCGTGGGGGCCGAAGTGCTTTCCAGCCTGATCAACTGGCAGGATCGCAACACTTGCGTCCTTTTCGGAGACGGGGCAGGAGCGATGGTGCTTTCCTCAACCCCAGCCGGGGCTTTAGCCAAAATCCTTTCATCCGACCTCAGGTCGGACGGATCACGGCATGACCTGATCTGTTTCCCGGGAGGGCTTGTCGAGAACCCCACCTCCCCGAACACCCTGGAAGAAAATCTCCACTCGGTCCAGATGAAGGGGAATGAAGTATTCAAATTCGTCAATCAGGCATTACCCGGCTTTCTTCGGGAAAGCTGCGAAAGATCCGGGCTGGATCCGGCTCAGATCGATTGGTGGATTTTCCACCAGGCAAACCTTCGCATCATTGATTCAGTTTTGAAGAGACTCCAGGTCGATCCCGCAAAAACGTTCGTCAATCTGGACAAGTACGGGAACACCTCTGCCGCATCCATTTTCCTGGCTTTTCACGAAGCGTACGCCGAAGGGAAGCTGGCCCCCTTACAGAAGGTTCTCATCACAAGCTTCGGAGCTGGAATGACGTACGGCGATATCATCCTGGAAATGCAAGGAGGCCGACATGCTGAAAAATAACCGCATCGCTAGGCTGCTCGGGATCGAGTATCCCATCCTTCAGGGAGGCATGGCCTGGGTGGCGGATGCCGACCTGGCCGCTGCAGTCAGCAATGGAGGAGGGTTGGGGATCATCGCCGCGGCCAACGTTCCGCCGGAACTTCTCGAAAAGCAGATCCTGAAGGCGAAAACTTTGACGAACCGCCCCTTCGGCCTCAACATCATGCTTCTTTCCCCGACAGCGGAAGACGCGATCGAACTCGCCGCCGCCCACCGTGTCCCCGTTGTCACCACAGGCGCAGGAGCCCCGGGGAAGGTCATCGAGCGCCTCAAGCCGCTCGGAACGATCGTGGTTCCGGTCATCGCTTCCGTCGCCCATGCCCGCCGCGTGGAGAAGCAAGGAGCCGACGCAGTGGTCGCCGAAGGCACGGAGTCGGGAGGACATATCGGGGAATCGACGACGATGACGCTCGTGCCCCAGGTCGTGGATGCGGTGAAAATCCCGGTGATCGCTGCCGGCGGCGTTGGGGACGGCAGGGGAATTGCGGCCGCCTTCGCCCTCGGCGCAGAGGGGGTTCAGGTCGGAACGCGTTTTGTCTGTTGCTCTGAATGTAACGCTCACCCGCAGTACAAACAGGAGATCCTCGCTGCCGGGGATCGTTCCACGGTGATTACCGGCCGTAGGACGGGCCACCCGGTGCGTTGTCTGAAAAACAGGCTCACCCAGGAATTCGAAAAGCTCGAAGAACGGCTTGCGGATGTGCAGGAATTCGAGGAACTCGGTTCCGGCAGGCTTCGAAAAGCGGTCGTGGAAGGCGATGTCGAATGGGGATCCGTCATGGCGGGACAGATCGCAGGCCTGATTCATGACGTTCGGCCCGCAGCCGAAATCATCAGAACGATGTTTGCCGAGGCGGAAGAGGTCCTCACCCGACTTGCTTCCGATTTCAGAAACGGGGAGTGATTCCATGCGTTACGCGCTCTTGTTCCCCGGGCAGGGTGCTCAGGAAGTGGGAATGGGGAAGGACCTTTTCCAGAGACATTCCGCCGCCAGGCGTGTGTTTGAGGTGGCGGATCAAGCTCTCGGCTACTCTCTGACCCGGATCATCTTTGAAGGACCGGAAGAGGAACTCACCCGGACTGAAAACGCCCAACCCGCTATCCTTACGGTTTCGATAGCGGTGAAGGCAGTTCTCGAACACGAGCTTGGGGCGCCTCTGACCCCGGCTTTGGTTGCCGGACACAGCCTCGGTGAGTACACCGCCCTGGTTGCAGCCGGTGCCTTGAGTCTAGAGGACGGTGTCCGTCTCGTGCACCTGAGAGGAAAATGGATGCAGGAGGCTGTACCGGTCGGGCAAGGTTCAATGGCTGCCATTCTGGGCCTGGATGACGCCCTTGTGAAACAGGCCTGTGAAGAGGCTGCCCAGGGACAGGTCTGCAGTCCGGCGAATTTCAACGCTCCAGGACAGATTGTAATTTCCGGACACGCGGAAGCCGTGGCGCGGGCGGTGGAGATCGCGCGCCGCTTGGGTGCGAAAAGGGCGATCCCGCTGAAGGTCAGCGCTCCCTTTCACTGCAGCCTGATGGAACCTGTTGCAGAACTTCTTCAAAAAGCTTTTTCTCGATGTGCCTGGAAGGAACCTTCCTGTCCGCTTGTCAACAACGTTTCCGCGACGTTGCTGACGAAACCGGATGAAATCAGGGAGGCGCTTCGAAAGCAGACCTACAGCCCGGTGCTCTGGCTGGAATCTGTCCAGGCAATGGAACGGGAGGGCATTTCGCATTACTTGGAAATCGGGCCTGGGAGCGTCCTTTCGGGTCTTGTCCGCAAGGGAGCAAAGACAGCGGTCATCTTGGACACATCGACGACGGAAGGCCTATCTAGGATGATCGCTCTGCTCAGGGGGGAGGAGGGCGGTTCCGTTGAATGAAATGAAAAAGGTTGCTCTTGTTACGGGATCGGGAAAGGGGATCGGGCGTGCAGTCGCGATCGAGCTGGCCCGGCGCGGCGTAGCCGTTGCAATCAACTACAGCCGTTCAGAAGACGCCGCAAGGGAAACTGCAGAGATGATCCGGTCCGAAGGGGGAGACTGCGGCCTGTTCCGGGCGGATGTTTCCAACTCTTTAGAAGTCCACGGCCTCTTCGAAGCGATTCGGGATTCACTCGGCCCGGTTTCAATTCTCGTGAACAACGCCGGAATCACGAGAGACGCGCTTCTCATGCGGATGAAGGACGAAGATTGGCGGCACGTTCTTTCCCTAAACCTCGAAGGAGCTTTTCTTTGCTCGCGAGAAGGGCTTCGTGATATGACCCGCGCCCGCTGGGGGCGAATTGTCAATATCAGCTCCGTTGTCGGAATCATTGGGAATCCTGGCCAGGCGAATTACTGCGCCTCGAAGGCCGGCCTGCTTGGCCTGACAAAATCGATCGCACGGGAATACGGGATGAGAGGGATCACCGCGAATGCAGTTGCACCGGGTTGGATCGAAACCGACATGACGGCAGCCCTGAAACCGGAAATTCGCGAGGCCATGCTCAAATCGGTGCCCGCAGGAAGGCCCGGCAGGCCGGAAGATGTCGCTGCGGTTGTCGCGTTTCTTGCATCGGAAGAGGCTTCCTACGTCAACGGACAGACAATTGCCGTGGACGGCGGGATGACGATGGTCTAAAGTCATTCGGAAGGAGGTGAAGCACATGAAGAAAGAAGAGATCCTCTCAAGGCTTAAGGAAATCGTGATCGACAGGCTGGATGTGGAGGAGAGCCAGATCAAGAATGAGGCTTCCTTTATCGAGGACCTCGGCGCGGATTCGCTCGACATCGTCGAGTTGATCATGGGCATCGAAGAGGAATTCGACATCGAGATTCCCGATGAAGACGCCGAGAAACTCACGACCGTCGGAGAAGCGCTCAACTACGTGATCGGGAAACTGGGAGTCGAGGAGTAGTTCGTATGAACCGGGCCGGGTTAGGATAAGCCCGGCCCGTTCAACGTCTGAAAATTCATTTTCGACCTATCCAGGAGAAGGAGTGACCCGGCTTGAGAAGAGTCGTCATCACCGGGCTAGGAGTTGTGAGCCCTATCGGGATCGGAAAGGACGCATACTGGCAGGCGCTTCGTTCAGGAACGAACGGAGTCGCAAGGATTACCCACTTTGATGCGGAAAATTATCCCGTGAAAATCGCAGCGGAGGTCAAAGATTTCAGGCCCGATGACTGGATGGATCACAAGGAAGCCAGGCGAACCGATCGAGTGATCCATTTCACGATGGCTGCCGGGGCCCTTGCTGTAGAGGATGGGGCGCTTGACGTTTCACGGCTGGACAAAGAGCGCTTCGGGGTCTTCCTGGGCAGCGCAGAGGGCGGCATTTTCACGAGTTACGAGAATATCAAAACGCTGATCGAGAAAGGCCCCAACCGAGTGAGCCCCTTCTTTATCCCGATGATGATCAGCAATATGCCGGCGGCTTACCTGGCAATCCGGTACGGGGCGAAAGGACCGAACATCTGCGTGGTGACCGCATGCGCCACGGCCACTCACACGATGATCGAAGCCTTCAATACCATTCGAAGAGGGGAAGCGGACATCATCCTGGCGGGCGGAGCGGAATCGGCCATTTCCCCGCTCGGAGTCGCCGGATTTGCCGCCATCAAGGCCCTTTCAACCCGAAACGAGGCGCCCGAAAAAGCCTCCAGGCCCTTTGACGCGGACAGGGACGGGTTCATCCTCGGCGAAGGGGCCGGAGTCCTTATTCTTGAGGATCTCGAGCATGCCAGGAGCAGGGGGGCCAGGATTTATGCGGAAATCTCCGGGTACGGTTCCACCTGTGACGCCTATCACATCACCGCCCCGGATCCCGAAGGGGACGGCGCGGCAAGAGCGATGAAGCAGGCCATCGACCGCTCGGGCTGGACGATCGGCGACGTGGATCTGATCAACGCTCATGGCACATCAACGCCCTTGAACGACAAGATGGAATCCCGGGCGATCCGGACCGTTTTCGGAGATCGCACCCCGAACGTGCTGGTCAATTCCACGAAATCGATGATTGGGCACGGACTTGGAGCCGCTGGAGCCCTGGAAACCATTGCCGCGATCCAGTCCATTGCGGAGGGCTTTGTCCACCCGACCCTCAATCTCGAAAACCAGGATCCCGAATGTGAGATCAACGTGGTGGGGATCAAGGGGATTGAATACCCGGTCAAAAGAGCCCTGGTGAACAACTTCGGTTTCGGGGGCCACAACGGGGTCCTGGCCATTCAAGCTTTTTCGGAATGACGAACCGTTTCGAGCAGGCCCGCAGGGATGTCCGTCTTCGGAAGGAACAACTCCTTCTCCTTCAGGAAAGGATTGGATACCGCTTCGCGGACCTGTCCCTTCTCGATGCTGCAATGACGCATTCTTCCTACCGCCATGAAGCCGGGCTTGAAGAGGACAACGAACGGCTTGAATTCATCGGAGATGCCGTACTGCAGCTGATCGTTACGGAAAGGCTTCTCAAGCGGTTTCCCAAGGCCTCGGAAGGGGAACTGACCCAGAAACGATCCGCGGTCGTCTGCGAAGAAACGCTTTTTGAAATTGAGGAAAAGATCGGCCTCCTCGAATTCCTGCGAATCGGGAAAGGAATGGAAAAGCAGAAGAACCGGGGGAACCGGTCCATCGGGGCAGATGCCTTGGAGGCCCTGATCGGGGCCATATACGCCGACTCGGGGCTGCCCGAGGCAAGAGCTTTTTTTGAACGGTTTTTTTCAACTGCCGAGAGGCTGGCGTTCGAATCAAAAACACACAACCCGAAATCCGCCTTGCAGGAAGCCTTGCAGGCGCTGGGAAAATCATTACCGGAATATTTCCTCCTGGAAAAGACGGGACAGGACGATGCCCCGCTTTTCCTGGTGGGCGTCCGTTCGGGGACCGAGATTTTATCGACAGGGACGGGACATTCCAAAAAGGAGGCGGAGTTTGCCGCAGCCCGCAGCGCCCTGGACCTGATTCGACAAATACAACCGGTTGCATTTATCTGAAGGGCAGGGTATAATCGGAGGGCATTCATGAAAGAAATCCTTTAAAGGGGTCCAGTGAGGCCCAAAAGGAGAGGACACCATGAGAAAAAGAAGACGGGTCAATCGAGGGGGACATGGCGCGATTGGGGCGCCGTGCCCCCTTTTTCTTCACTGGGAGGGGAATGCGGGATGACATTGCGAGAAAAGGCAAAGTTAATGAACGAAACGGACATGGAACGGGCGATTCGCAGGATGGCCCACGAAATCGTCGAGATGAACAAGGGGCTGGAGAAAGTGGTTCTTGTCGGGATCCAGCGCCGGGGCGTCTTCCTTGCCCACCGGATCCGGGATGTCCTCCGGCAGTTCGAGCAAGTGAAGGTCCCGACCGGAGAGCTTGACATCACGCTTTACAGGGACGACCTGACCCTTCTCCACGACCACCCGGTCGTGCACAGCACTTCCATGCCCCTGGACATCACCGGCAGGCATGTTGTCCTTGTAGACGACGTCATCTACACTGGCCGGACGATCCG
>ENA-UOYA01001155-UOYA01001155.1-activated-sludge-metagenome-genome-assembly--contig:-NODE-1155-length-29551-cov-9.060652_pt1 | contig 29551 bp, 28 predicted proteins | sample MGYA00238163_ERZ764804 | MGnify/ENA primary metagenome ERZ764804 (study PRJEB28919, sample SAMN05720223) | activated sludge metagenome | isolation source: Anaerobic digester | place: Hong Kong... | reverse complement strand
GTTAAGGCCGGCCGCCGGCGCGTTGGGGTCGGTAGCGGTGGACTCCTCCGGCTTCACCGTGTCGGGATTGGTCGCCGCGGTTGGATCCACGGAACCGCCGTAAACGGCCGCCTCAAGTGACGTGAGGTTCGTCAGTATCAGCCCATTGGCCGCCGCGTCCGTGACGATCTGGTCCGAGAACACATCCAGTGCTGCCGACGCGGGCACCGAGACCTGAAGCTTCTTGAGCTCGTCCTGGTAGGTCTTGATCTTGGAGAACTGCTCCTTGAGGAGCACGTTCGCCTGCTCCTGCGCCAAGTTCTGGCTGTCCACGTTCTGGCGCTGGGTCGCAGCCGCGTCGCCCTCGGCGAGCTTGGGTGAGATGCCGACGACCCAGCCGAGCACGACTATCGCGATACTGGCGAGCACCGCCCCGAAAATCCACAGTCGGTTCGACATCAGTTGCTCGCCTCCTCACCGGCGGGGAAACGGCCCGAGAGTGCGTCGGCTCCCAGGTTGTAGGTGAACTGCGTCGTGTAGGACTCGCCATCCTTGGTGATCACGTCAGCGGTGACATCCACAAAACCAGGGATCTTCGAGATCTGCGCGACGAACGGTTGCACCGGAAACGGGCCAGCGGACGCGATCACGAAGGTGATGGTGGCGACCCTCGGCTGGCGCAACGGTCCGGCGGGTACGTTGTCAGGCTCCCAGGGAGCGCGGCCATCGACAACGAAACTGCTGATGGTAGTGTCCACCGGAATCAAGTCGCGGATCTTCGTGTAGTACTCGTTCCAGAGCACCTCGGTGGAGACCGCGACGGTGCGGGCATCCTTGACGGCCTGCACATTGCCGCTCACGGTGGTCACCTCGGCGTATTGGAGTTGCTCGGCCAGAAGCTCGGCGGTGCGCGCCTGGGACACGGCGAGCTCGGCCTCCACGGCTAGAGCGCGAACGGTTGCGAACCCGTAGCCGCCGGCGACGGCGAGCAGCACGATGATCACGAGGGCGACGAGGCCGCGTCGAGCGGATCGCGCCTTCTTGCGCAGGGCGACCTCCGGCGGGAGGAGATTGACGCGCGGCTCGCCACCGATTACGACGGCGTCCCGCTCGGTGCGCTTGCTCATTCCTCCACCCCCAAGGTGAGGCCGATCGCTGTGGTGAGGGCCACGACTTGCTCGCGACTCGCGCGCATCTGCTTGCCCACCGGAACACCACCGAGTGGATCGGCCTGGACAACCTGCACGCCCGTCATCTCGGCCAGAGCACGGCCCACTCCGCGGAGTTCTGAGCCTCCGCCCGCGAGAATGATGCGGGTCAGCTGTGCTCCGGGGTGCGAGTTCAGGTGAAAGGTGAGCGTGTTGCGGATGCTGGTGAGCTGCTCGCCCGCGATCTCATAGACGATCTCGACGGCGGGCCGCTGGTCAGGGGTCGCGTTGGCGGCATCGAGGCCGACCGCGCGCTTGGTCAGTTCCGCGGCCTGCAGCGCAAGCTTGAGTCTCGTTGACAGGGCGCGGGTGATGTCGTCGCCGCCCGACGGGATGATGCGCACGAAGTGCGGTACTCCGCTCTCGGTGATCACGACATTCGTGGAGTTCGCGCCCATACTCACGATCGCCTCAAGGCCGCGGGCGACGCCTACCGGCGCGAGCGCGCGCGCCAGCGCGAAGGGGATGAGGTCGACCTGCGCAACTCGCAGGCCGGCGCGGGTGACCGCCGCGATGTTTGCGTTGACTGCCTCCTTGACGGCGGCGACAAGGAGGCCGTTGATGACCGGGCCATTGTCGCCGTTGGCCTCGCTCACGGGGTAGAAGTCGAGAATCGCCTCGGCCACGGGCACCGGAAGCAGGTCCTGCACGTGAAACTGCAGGGACTCCCGGAGCTGGCCAATCGGCGCGCGGGGCATGGTGAGTTCGCGGGAGAGCACTCGGGGGCCGCCCATGCCGAGCACAACATCCTTCGAGCCGAAGCCGCCCATCGCCCAGAGGCGACGGATGGTCATGGAGACCGTCGACACGTCGATGACCTCGCCGCGGCTGACCGACCCCTCGGGCAGCGGAAGTTCCTGCGTCTTCAGGATCATACGGCTGGGCTTGTCGGGGTTCTTCACCTCCACCGCGCGCACGCTGGCGCTTCCGATGTCGAGGCCGACGATACGCGCGGTCATGACACTCCCAATCCGAACAGTCCGAGATACCAGGCGGCGATCTCATGGCCCCCGAGGATGCCCACCCAGGCTCCCCCGAGCATCCACGGTCCGAACGGTACAGCCGTCTTGCCCCCGGCCGAGCGCGACACGAGGAGGATCACGCCGAAGACGCCGCCAAGAAGGAACGCCCCGAGCGCGCCCACGGCGAGCACGTCCCAGCCGAGCCATCCCAGATAGATGCCGATGACGCCCGCGAGCTTGACGTCACCGAACCCCATACCGCCGCGCCAGGCCAACGCCAGAGCGAGGTAGACGAGGAACAGTCCAACACCGCCGACAGCAGCCGGCAGGAGAGCGGGCAACGATCCGCCAATGATCGAAGAAACGCCCAGAGTCACGGCGGCGACAGCGTACGACGGCAGCACGAGAACGTTGGGCAGCCGCTGAGTGTCGAGATCGATGAGTGCCAGCGCGAGGCTGATGGCAACGAAGTACAGGTAGCCGACGAGCGCGAGGATGCCGGCGACCATCGCCGCCACCGAGGTCGCGGCCGAGATCTCCGGCACGAAGCGCAGGGCGACGAAGACGAAGGCGACGGCGCCAGCGAGCTCGACGAGCGGGTAGCGCACGGAGATGTGCGCGCCGCAATCGCGGCAGCGGCCGCGGAGCACCAACCAGGAGATCACGGGGATGTTGTCGTACCAGCGGATGGGATGCCCGCACTGCCCGCACGCGCTGGCGGGCGCCACGACCGAACGGCCCAAGGGCACGCGGTAGATCACGACGTTGAGAAAGGACCCGATCAGAGCACCGAAGATCCCGATGACGGCAACCACGATCACCCCGTCACATTCCGGGTCGAAACGGACGCCCACGCATTGGGCGACGAGGTGACACTGGAGGTGGTTCCGGTGTCGAGGTTCCAGCCGGGCAGCCCGACCGTCGTGTAGAACAGTTTCGCAGCGCCGTCCACGACCGCCTGACCCGCGAAGACCTGGCCGTAGAAGTTGATGCCGGATCCGATCGCCGCCTTGCACGGCGTGTAGATGATCGTCGAGATGGTGCTGCTGAAGGTGAACCCACCGCCCACCAGGATGCTCGATCCACTCGGGCACGTCGGTGTTGCTGGCGACTCCGCCGTGGTGTCGGGCGTGATGAGGAAGAGGTCGACTGGCACGGTCGAGCTGAAACCACCGCCACCCTTGCTGTAGCTGAGATCGAAGCCGTAGGTCGAGATGATGGCGACGTCGTTCGACAGCGCGACTTTAGTGCTGCCGCCCATGAAGATCGGGGCGGTGCATGCCCGAGCATCGATGACACCCTTGCCGCCACTGAAGCTGTTGATCGCGGTCTGAAGGGTCGTTGACGTGCAGGTTGTGCCGAGGGTCGCGACCGTATACCCCGGCCAATCCGATGTCTGGTAGGTGAAGTTGACCCAGTTCGGCACGATCGGCGAGGTGGGCGTTGCTGGTGCGGCACCGCCAGCGCCCGGGCCTGCGGGTACGACTGTGATCCCGCCCCCCGCTGTCATGCCCGAGGGAACTGATTTCGCCGTGAGGTGCGACTTGATTGTGAACCAGGTAACTCCCGTCACATCGCCGCGCGACCATGCTTCGTTGCTGGCAGACGACCCGACGTTGCCGCCGCTGAGCTTGAGCGTCTGTGCGGTTGCATTGCCCTTGACGTCGTCGCCGTTGGTCAACTCTGCGCTTCCGGACGCCCACAGGTTGCCGCCGATCTTGTTGCTGCCGCCCGTGACAAAATTGTTCGCCGTGACGGTGACGCCCCCGCCGATTGTCGCGCTGTTGATGGTGGTGGCACCCGTGGTCCAGATCGAACCACCGACTGATCCCGAGCTGATGATGAGTCCGTTTCCGACCGCATTCCCGCCGACGACCACACCACCGGACAGGTTGATGACACCCTTTCCGCTACCCGAGGCCCAGACGTTGCCGGTGACTCCGCACGAACCGCTGAGCGTGAGATTGCCCTCGTTGACGACGAAGTCACCCTTGGCTGCCGCACCGCCCGAGCAAGCGACATCGCCGGTCTTGATCATCACATCGGCGTCGTTCGTGCCATCGAGCGACACCAGAGTGCCTGAACCCGCGAATGACTGTGAGGAATACGCGTAGACGGCCGGCCCAGTGGCCTGAAGGATCGCCGTACTGACGGGCCGGGCGTAGATCGCCTCGACGGCCTCGGAGTTGCCGAATGTCGTGGTGCCTACGGCGGGACTGCCCGCGGTTCCCGTCGACGTGATCTTCATGAAGGGTGCCGACGCGGTCGGGCATCCGCTGACCCAGGTCAGCCCGGGCGTGCTCAGAGTTGGTGAAGTTGTGTAGCTCACGGCCACGGAGTACTTCGGAACAGTGGTGCTGGTGTAGCTCGACACGCAGTTGCCTGACATGACTGAGGCAAGCGCGACATCGATTCCGGCCTGTGCGGATGCCTCGGACTGCACGGTCGCGCGGGTTCCCGTGGTCGCGGAGAAGGTGGCCACCACGCTGGAGAGGATGAGCACCGACAGGAGCGCGCCCAGAAGCATGAGCGACATCGCCGCCGCGAGTGCGGCACCTCGATCGTCGCGCGTGAGGGCGGAGCGAATTCGGGTCAGTAGCATGCGATGGCTCCTGTCATTCCAGTGCGGCTGGTGATCGAACTCTGGAACACGATCGGCGACGCCGAACCGGCAGCCTCCTGGAACGCGAGAGTGAGTCCATATGTGCCGTTCGCCGTGAAGATCGTGGTGCTCGGCGATACCGGCGTGACGCCCTTGGAAAGCAGCGTCCAGGTAGCGAGCTGACCTGCGGTCGGCGCAGCGATGGCCGACGAGGACGTCATGTAGCGCACCTCACCCGCGGTCGCCGAGTAGTACCAGGCCGAACAGCTCGCGGTCGCCGAAGTACCCGAGGAGACGACGAGCGCCACGAGGAGCTGGTCCGACCCGCTCGGGACGGTGAGTCGGTACGGCGTCCCGGTGTTCAGCGAGATCGCGGAGTTGCGGATGCCGTTCTGCACGGAGGCTGTGACAACCTGTCCCGCCTGAGTCGCTTGCGCCACTGACCTGACGATTCCCTCCGAACGGGTCGAGCTGATCACAAGTCCGCCCACGATCGTGAGCACGAGCACCGTGAGCAGAGCACCCACCATGAGCTCGACGAGGGTGAAGCCGGATTGCCGATCGTTCGACTGCGCGATCACGTCAGCCGCCCGTGACGAGGATCTTGGTGGACACCGTCGCGAGAGTCTCGCCGGTGTCGCTTCGGGTCACCGTGGCGGTGAACGGGATCGTGCCCGGTGCGGTAGCGCTCGGCGTCGGAGTGGGGCAGGCGCCCACGGTCTTGGTGACGACGAGCGGCACACCTCGGTACGTGGCAGAGGACGACACCGCGACCGTCGGCGTGGCGGTGACAGCGGTGCAAGTGGTCGCCTGCGTGCGGGCCAGGTCTACCTGACTGTTGGCGAGCTGCACGGCACTGGCGATGGCCGCGGCCTGTGCTGACTGCTTGATCCCCTGGATGAGCAGCGGCAGCAGTGCGAGCGCGATGAGTGCGAGAACGATGATAGAGACGACGACCTCGACGAGTGTGAAGCCCTCGTCGTTCGCGGAGGCCGACTTCGCCTGCGGTGTGAACATGCGATCGAGCCCCCCTCTGATCGTGTCGTGCTGGTGATGCTTCGGTGCGGTGGTGATGACTGTGGGGCGCCGCCGGAGCAGCGCCCCACAGGTCGTGCTAGGTGGTGCTTAGCAGGTACCTGCTACGGCGCCGCCGTTGTAGGTGATCTTGTATGCCGGGCTGCCGGTCGCGGCCGAGGTGCCCTGGAGGCAGAAGCTGGCGCCACCGGTGATGACGGCGACCGAGCTGCCGGTGTAGCCGTAGGTGCCGAGTGCGGTCGCGGTCGCGGCCTGGTTGCTGACACCGAGGTAGGTGCCACCGTTGGCAGTCGCGTAGGAGATCATGGCGATCTTCGCGTTGCCGAGGTCGGACTGGATCGCGGCGTTCTTGGCCTGGTCCTGCTGGCCGAGGAACACCGGGATGGCGATCGCGGCGAGGATGCCGATGATCAGGACGACGACCAGGAGCTCGATGAGCGTGAAACCCTTGTCGTTGTTCTTGATGGCGTCGCGCTTGGCTGCCATCGACTTGTGAATTGCAGTAATCATTGTTCTTCCTGTTCCGTCAAAGTGAGTGGACAGGAGGTCCCCCAAATATCTTGCTGACCCCCACTTGATATGTTCCCGGGGCGGCCGAGGTACGTAAATCCCTCGTAAGGGGGTACAAAGCCATAAACACACCCCCAATACGAGGGATGCCGCCGGGCCCCTTAGACGCCGAAGGGGCACCACCCGCAGGCGATGCCCCTTCGACTTCGGTCGTGAGTACTAAGCCACGTCGGCCGCCACGCAGGCGCCCGACACGACGCCTGTGTTGTAGGTGATCTTCCACGTCGTTCCGGTTGCGGAGGTCGTTTGGATGCAGAACTTGCTCGTGGTCGCGCCCAGCGTGATCGCCGTAGCTGTGTTGCCCGTGGTCGTCGTATAGCCGTAAGTTGCGAGGTTGGCCAGCGTGCTCGTGTACGCGTTGTTCGCCGTCGCGTAGGAGATCTCGGCCAACTTGGCCGATCCGAGGTCGGACTTGGCCGCGGCATCCTTCGCCTGGTTCTGCTGGCTGACGAACACCGGTATCGCAATAGCAGCGAGGATACCGATGATGAGTACTACCACCAGCAGCTCGATGAGGGTGAACCCCCGTTCATCCTGGCGCAGTCGTTTCGTAGTCATGTCAATCCCGTCGTTCTGTGAAGAGTGGACAGGAGGCCCCCAAAAGCACTTCGACCCCCGAAACACAGTGTGTCCTCATCGGGGTACAGATCGAAATCCCTCGAAGGGGGGCACTTGGCCCCGCTCCGACCCCCACTTCGGGTCGTCTACGCGACGTCAGCGGCACCGCACGAACCGGAAATCACACCCGAGTTGTACCGGATCTTCCACGTCGTGCCGGTCGCCGATCTCGTCTGGATGCAGAACTTGCTGGTCGTCGCTCCCAATCGGATCGACGTCGACGTGTTGCCTGAGCTCGTGGTGTACCCGAACTGGTTCAGATTTGCCACGGTGCTCGTGTAGGCACCGTTAACGGTTGCATAGGCGAGCATCGCCTGCTTCGCATGACCGAGGTCAGACTTCGCCGCGGCATCCCTCGCCTGATTGCGCTGCCCTACGAACGTCGGGACCGCTACAGCGGACAGGATGCCGATCACCAGGACAACGATGAGCAGCTCAACGAGAGTGAAACCCCTGTCGCGAACCATGTCCTGCGCCTAGTGGATCTGGTCGAAGATCGTGAAGATGGGCATGTACAGCGCGATGATCATGCCACCGATCACTGTGCCGATGACCGCGATCATCAGCGGCTCGATGAGCGAGGTCAGCGCTTCGGTGGTCGCCTGCACCTCGGAGTCGTAGAAGTCGCTGATCTTGTTGAGCATCTGCTCGAGAGACCCCGAGTCCTCGCCGACCGCGATCATCTGCGTGACCATCGACGGGATCATGGGCTCGTTCGCGAGCGGCTCGGCGATGGTGCGGCCGGCCCTCACGGAGTCCTGCACGTTGATCAGCGCTTTCTCGATCACCCAGTTGCCCGAGGTCTCTCCCACGATTGCGAGGGACTGAAGCACGGGAACACCCGAACCGGTCATCGTTGCGAAGTTGCGGGTGAAGCGCGCAATGGCGACTTTGCGGAACAGGTCGCCGAATACGGGCAGGCGCAGCTTGAGCGGATCGACCCGGCTGCGCACGGCATCCGTGTGCTTGTTGCGCTTCCACCAGATGGCGAACGCGATGCCACCGACCAGCAGCACCGGCGCGATCCACACCATGGCCCTCGACAGGATCACGAGGATCTGGGTGGGCAGCGGCAGCTCGCCGCCGAGGTCGGCGAACATCTTCTCGAAGATCGGAACGATGAACAGCAGCATGCCGATGACGGAGACGATAGCCATGATCAGCACGACCACCGGGTAGGTGAGCGCCGACTTGATCGTCGAGCGCAGCTTCACGTCGGCTTCGAAGGTGTCGGCGACTGACTCGAGTGCGTGGTCGAGGAACCCGCCGGTCTCACCCGCGCGCACCATGTGGATCATGATCGGCGGGAAGATCTGGCGGTGACGGGCGAGCGCGTCGGAGAGCGCGGCACCCCCCTCCACGGCGACCCGCACCGAGTCCAGGGTCGAGCCCAAGGTCTTGTTCTCCGTCTGCGACGCGAGGATGGACAGTGCTCGCAGCAGGCTCAGGCCTGCCGCGATCATCGTGGCCAGCTGACGGCTCATGATCGCGATGTCCTTGAGCTTGACGCCCTTCTCGAACGCCCCCAGGTTGATCTCCATGTTGAGGCCGGCCCCGGCTGACGTGGGGCGGATCTCCACGGGAGACAGGCCCATTGAGCGCATCCGGGACACTACAGCTGACTCGCTGGATGCCTCCATGCGGCCCTTGATGACCTTGCCGCTCGTGTCGCGGCCCTTGTAGGCGTACGCCTGCGCGGTGATCGTGGACATGACTACCTCGCTCCGAAGTCAGTGGCGAATTCGTGCTGCTGGACGCTCACTCCGGAGCCGTCCATGCGGTTGATGAGCCGGTCGAAGCCGGCCGCGTCGTGCACCTTCTCCACCGCCGCGACGTAGGTGATCTGGCCGGTGTTGACCAGGTCGGCCAGGTGCTGGTCGAGCGTGTGCATCCCGAGACTGCGACCCGCCTGGAGCGCGCTCGGGATCTGGTAGGTCTTGCCCTCGCGGATGAGGTTCGCGATGGCGGGCGTGGTGACGAGCACCTCGGTGGCGACCGCACGGCCGTCACCCTGAGCGCGCTTGACGAGCGTCTGACAGACGACTCCGCGCAGGGTTGCCGCGAGCTGCGAGCGCACCTGCGCCTGCTGGTGCGGCGGGAACACGTCGATGACGCGGTCGATCGTCTGCGCGGCATCCTGCGTGTGCAGGGTCGCGAACACGAGGTGACCGGTCTCAGCGGCGGTCAGCGCGATCGAGATGGTCTCGAGGTCGCGCAGCTCACCGATGAGGATGACGTCAGGGTCCTGGCGCAGCACGTGCTTGAGTGCTGCCGTGAAGCTGTGGGTGTCACTGCCGACCTCGCGCTGGTTCACCAGCGAGCGGTGGTTGGAGTGCAGGAACTCGATCGGGTCCTCGACTGTCACGATGTGGTCAGCGCGCGTGCGGTTCACCAGGTCGACGAGGGCCGCAAGGGTGGTCGACTTACCCGAACCGGTGGGGCCGGTCACGAGTACCAGACCGCGAGCCAGGGTCGCGAAGTTCGCGACCGACTCGGGAACGCCGAGCTCCGACAGCTGCTTGATGTCGGTGGGGATGAGTCGGAAGGCCGCACCCATCGAGTTGCGCTGCTGGTAGATGTTCACGCGGAAGCGGGCGTTGGCCGAGATCGTGTAGGCGAGGTCGAGTTCGTGCTCCTCGTCGAAGCGGGCGACCTGCTGCGGCGTCAGGATGCTCCGCAGCGCCGAGGTGACCTTGGCCCGGTCCCAGACGCCCGAACTCTCGATCGGCCGAAGTCCCCCGTCGACCCGGATCATCGGCACGGCGTTCACCGTGACGTGAAGGTCGGAGGCGTGCATGCGCAGTACCTCCTCCAGGGCGAGGATCAGGTCGGGATCGGCCTGCAGCGCGCTCGCTCGCGCCGTGGCATCCACGACGCTCGGGTCGATGCGGCTGGCGCGGGGCGCGACGGGCGGGGCGAAGTTGAGGTCGGGCGCCGGGTCGCCGAAGGCCGCACTCGCGGCACTCGGCGGCGGGGCGTTCAGGTAGCTCGGCGGCTGCACGGTCGTGCCGGGCGGCGGGTAGTTCATTGGCGGTACCCTCTCTTCCCCGCTGATGGGTATCTCGTACACAGGCTTGTTGTTCATGGGTCCCCCTAGGCCACAACTCTCAAGATCTCTTCCACGGATGTCAGACCCATCTGGGCCTTCATCCAGCCGTCCTCGCGCAGCGTGAGCATGCCTTGCTGGCGTGCCAGGCGCGCGATCTCGGCGCTCGAGGAGCGAGCCACCGCGAGGCGCTCGATATCCTCGGTGACGGTCATGACCTCGTGGATGGCGATACGACCGCGGTAGCCGGTCTTGGAACAGTTGGTGCATCCCACCGGTCGGAACAGTGTGGGTGGCGGTGTCGCGGGGTCGTACCCGACGTTGAGCTGCGTGAGCTCGTACGGGTCGTGCTGGTACGACTGCTTGCACCGATCGCAGAGGCGGCGGGCCAGTCGCTGGGCGACAACGCAATCGAGGGCGGAGCCGACGAGGAAGGGCTCGATGTCCATCTCGATCAGGCGGGTCACGGCACTCGGCGCGTCATTGGTGTGGAGGGTCGACAGCACGAGGTGGCCGGTCAGCGATGCCTCGATCGCGATCTGTGCGGTCTCGTGGTCGCGGATCTCACCCAGCAGCACCACGTCGGGGTCGGAACGCAGGATGCTGCGCAGCGCGCTCGCGAAGGTGAGCCCGGCCTTCGGGTTCACCTGCACCTGGTTGATGCCCTTCATGCGGTACTCGACCGGGTCCTCGACGGTGATCACGTTGATCTCGGGACGCGCAACGGCGGTCAGCGTCGTGTACAGCGTGGTCGACTTACCGGAACCAGTCGGGCCCGTGATGAGGATCATCCCGTAGGGCTTCGAGTACGACTTCTTGTAGACCTCGAGGTTGCGCGGAAGCAAGTTCAGGTCGTCCATGCTCATGCCGCTCGACGAGTTGTCGAGGATACGCATGACGACCTTCTCACCCCACACCGTGGGCAGGGTTGCCACGCGGAGGTCGATCTTGCGACCGCCGTGGCTGACCGACATGCGACCGTCCTGTGGACGACGCCGCTCGGCGATGTCGATGTCGGCCATGATCTTGAGGCGCGAGATCACGCCGTTCTGAATGTTCTTGGGGGCGCGCTGCATCTCGTGCATGACGCCGTCGATGCGGTACCGCACGCCCATGTCGTACTCACCGGGCTCGATGTGGATGTCCGACGCCATGTCCTGGATGCCCTGGCTGATGAGCAGGTTGACGAAGCGCACGATCGGCGCGTCATCCTCTTTGGGTTCGTTCTGGTCCTGACGCACCAGGTCGGCGGATGCGACCTCCTCGAGCTCCGTGCGCAAGCTGGAGAGTTCGCCATCGGCGCGGTGGTAGCGATCGATAGCGGCCCTGAGGTCGCTGCGCTCGGCAACCACGCACTTGACCTGTTGACCGGTCGCAGCGCGAACGTCATCGACGGCAAAGACGTTGCCGGGGTCGACCATCGCCAGGATGAGGTACCCACCGGAGTAGCCGATGGGAAGAACCTCGTAGCGGCGGCACATCGCCGCCGGCACCTTCGAGACCGCACTGTGGTCGATGGGGAAGTCGAGCAGCTCCACGAAGGGAAGGCCCGCCTGGGCGGCGCGCGCCGAGGCGAGCTGGGCCTCAGTGATGACACCGCGCTCGAGAAGATCCAGAACGAGGTGCTCCTCGTCGGCCCGAGCGCTCGTCATGGTGTCGAGACTCTCGATGGGCATGACGCCCCGCAGAATCAGTATCTCAGCTAGAGACGCCACGACTTCACCCCCCAGTGATAGCGACTCTCTACGGTATCCGCGGCGCGTCGGCGCCACTAGCCCCGCAATAGAGGGGTAGAGGGATCAGCGGCCGGGGTTGCCGTTCGACCACTCGGCGAGGCTCGCGATGCCCCGGATGGTCTCGGCCTCGAGGTAGTCGGCGAGGGTCGGCTCCACACACTCGGCCAGAACATCGAGCAGATCCTCACGGTGCTCCATGACGGTGGTGCGCACGAGGGTGAACACGCAGAGCATGCGGCCGTCCTCGTCGAGACCGTCGGAGCATCCGTCGTCAGCCCATGATTCGCTGATCTCCTCGACGGCGCGGTTCAGCGCGGTCGCGAGGTCGTGCATGAGATCGTGAGGCCATGCCGCTACGTCGACGGCGTCGGCCAGGAGAGACGTCGAGCAGGTGTCGCAGGTGTGCTCGGACAGGACCCCCGGGGGCACCCATGCGGCAGCCGTCTGGTACCACGTGGACAGGATTGTGCCCAGAAGGTCGTGGATGGCAGGTCGGTTCACGAGTGGGTGCTCCCGGTCGGGTATCTCAGGGTCCTTCTGAATGCTGGCAGGTTGCCCCTCAGGGCGTCAGTCGTCCGATGCAATGACACCCGTTCGGGGGTCAACGGCATGCTCACCGGATTCGTGGCATCCTCATCTGAAGACACTCACGCGAGAGGGGCCTGGCATGGCAGTCGATGCGGGTGCTGGCGCGCTGCGGATCGCGCATGTCGACGACCACGAGACGGTGCAGCTGGGTTTCGCTTTCCTTCTCGCTGACCAGCCGGACATCACCCTCGTGTCCAGCGTGTTCACTGTCGACGACCTCGTGCCCCGACTCGGCGAGATCGACCTGGTTGTGCTCGATATCCGACTCTCCGATGGGTCGACGATCGAGCGTAACCTCGCGCTGCTGCAGCAGCACGATGCACGAGTGCTTGCCTTCACTGCCGCCGACAATCCTGCCGAGCTGCGTGCCGCGTCCCGGGCCGGCGTGCTGGGCATCGTGCGCAAGTCGGAGTCGCGCGACGTGATCCTGGAGGCGATCCGCAGTGCTGCGCGGGGATCGACAGTCGCGACCACTGAGTGGGCCGCCGCACTCGACGCGGACCCCCTTCTGAGCTCGGCGGGACTCAGCCCCAAGGAGCGGGAGGTGCTCGCGCTGTACGCAGCGGGTGACAAGTCGGTGACCGTCGCGCACCGCGCCGGTCTGTCGGCGGCCACCGTCGCCGAGTACGTCAGGAGAATCCGCTACAAGTACGCGATGGCGGGACGACCGGCAGCGACGAAGGTCGACCTCTACAAGCGTGCCGTCGAGGACGGCATACTGCCGTCACCGGAACCGTGAACCCCGCCGTTGCACCCGCGGGGCCCCAGGCCGCGGCCCGGGTCGCCCGCACCATCACCCTCGTGGCCGGCGTCGCAACGCTCGTCTTCTTCGGCCTCTCGCTCGGGCCCATCATCTCGTCGCTGCCCTACCTCTACCCCTGGTACGACATCGGCTCGGCCGTGGCGTTGTTCGGCATCCCCGTCGTGATCGCGGTGGTCGGACAATTCGTGAGTCTTCCCACCCTGCGACGGATGCTCGGTGCTTACGCCATCGTCTTCCTCGTGGCGGTCGTGGCGTGGGTGCCCGCGCTGAATGCCCCACTGCCCGCGGGCCTCGCCCCGTGGCCTCTGGAGGTCACCGCGCTCGGGACTGTGCCGGCCGCCATCGCCTGGCGCCCGGCCTGGGTGTGGGTCTATCTGGCCGTGAACTCGATCGTGATCGCGCCCGTGCGATGGGTGTCGTCAGGACAGCACGACTGGACCGTGCCGCTGCAGTACACCTTCTTCACGCTGACCTTCGCCGCGATCTTCACCGCACTCGCGATGGTCGCGATGCGCAACGGCTACGCGCTCGATGCGGCCACCGAGCTCGCCCGCACCACGTCTGCGAGCGCGGCCGCCGCCGCCTCGCGTGCCCAGGAGCAGGCCCGCCTGGACGCCCTCGTGCACGACAACGTCATGGCGACCCTGTTCTACGCATCGCGAGGTGGGCTCGACGAGTCCGTCAGGCGTCAGGCCCAGACGACGCTGACCCAGCTCGAGCAGCTGCGGGGCGGACGCGACCAGGCGACCGACGACGTGTCTGTCGAGGACTTCGTTGCGCGCATCCGCTCGGTGGTGCTGGACGTGGCCCCGGACATCGCGTTCGTGACGACCGGGCACCGCCAGCGCCCGATCCCGCCGGATGTGGCCGCCGCATTCGCCGAGGCGACGTCTGAGGCAGTGCGCAACAGTCTCACGCACGCCGTCGATAGGGGCGACGGCGTCACGAGGCGCGCCTCCATCTCCCTCACCGATGTCGCCGTCACGGTGACCGTCACCGACGACGGCCAGGGCTTCGAACCGCGGGATGTCGCCCCCCACCGCCTCGGCATTCTGGTGAGCATCCGCGGGCGGCTGGGCGCGATTGCCGGTGGCTCCGCCCGCGTCGACTCCGGCCGGGGGCTCGGCACGGCCGTCACACTCACCTGGACGAGCGCATGAGCGCGACGGCTGAGACCCGGCAACTCGAGATGATCAAGCTCAACGGGCGCGGTGCGCACGTGATGATGTGGCTGTACTTCGCCACGCTCACCGTGCTCGCGATCTGGTCGCTGAACGAGGTACGCACCGCGTGGCCCACCCTCGTGGCGATCGCGCTCTTCGCCGCCGTGTGCGTGGTGCTGACCCTGGACCCCCAGGAGAAGGTGTCGTTGCGCACCACGCTCGTCGCGATCACCGTCTGGCCGATCGTCGCCGCCCTGGTGTCGTGGCAGCTGGAGTCCGGGGGCGGATTCTCGCAGTGGTACCTCGGCGCGGGTACCGCCGCGCTGTTCTACATCAGCCTGCGGGGTCGACCCGTCTGGGCGTGGATCGGCTTCGTGCTCCTGTCGGCGGTGATCGTGGTCTGGGGTGCGACGACCGCGGTCGGTGCGGGGACCGCCCTGCTGCTCGCGGCCAAGCAGTTCCCGATCCTGGTGGTCGGCACGCTGTTCGCGATCGGGCTCGAGCGCACGGCAGCGAGCATCCAGCAGCTGACGGCCGAGACTTCGGCGCGCGCGGCAATCGAGGCGGCGGATGTCGCGGCAACCGCCGAGCGCAACAACCGCCTTGCGGAGCTCGACGCCTTCGCCACCCCGCTGCTCACCCTTCTCGTCAGCGGGGCGGAGCTCACCGAAGAGGATCGACGCGAGTTCGCCGTTGCCGAAGCCGAGCTGCGGGACGGGCTGAGAGCCCGCAGCATCAGCGTGCCGCCGATCATCGAAGCGGCCCGTCAGGCTCGTCGCCGCGGCGTTGACGTCGTGCTGCTGGACGACAGCGACCCGTCGGTCGTGCGTCCCGAGGACCTGGAGTTGGTGATCACGCGAATCAGCGCCGCGCTCACCGACGCACAGGACGGCCGACTGGTGGCCCGCCTGCTCCCACCGGGGCGCGAGGGCGTCGCGACGCTGCTCGTGGATGGATCCGCCGGCTCCCGCAACGATGTCATCGGGGCAACTCAGGGTTCGACCGCTTAACGACGTTCGGCCCGCCGGGAGTACCGACGGGCCGAACGTGTGGAGCTGGACAGGTCTCGATACAGCGGCCCGGAAGGGGCCGCCACTCGACCTAGTCCGGCGGCGAGCTCTGCTCGCCGCGCGGACTAGTTGTACGTGCCGGGCGAGTAGTCGTCCGACGAGTTGAAGCTGTCCAGATCGATGAAGCTCAGGTCAGCCTCGGTGAAGGTCGAGTCGTCGGTGAAGATGCGGTTCGGGTAGCGCTCCGCCTTCGCCTCCTCGGTGGCCTCGACAGAGACATCGCGGTAGCGCGGGAGACCCGTGCCGGCCGGGATGAGCTTTCCGATGATGACGTTCTCCTTCAGGCCCATCAGCGGGTCGGACTTGCCCTCCATGGCGGCCTGCGTGAGAACACGCGTGGTCTCCTGGAACGACGCGGCCGACAGCCACGACTCGGTTGCCAGCGACGCCTTGGTGATACCCATGACCTCCTGACGTGCCGAGGCGGTCTGCTTGCCCTCGGTGAGCGCGGCGCGGTTCAGCTCGTTGTACTTGAGCCGGTCGACGAGCTCGCCGGGCAGCAGCCCGGTGTCGCCGTGGTCGACGACCGTGACCTTGCGCAGCATCTGGCGCACGATGACCTCGATGTGCTTGTCGTGGATCGGCACACCCTGCGAGCGGTAGACGCCCTGCACACCATCGACCAGGTGCAGCTGAACGGCGCGGACACCCTTGACGCGAAGAACTTCCTTCGGGTCGAGGTTTCCGACGTGCAGCTGCTGGCCGAGCTCGACGTGCTGGCCGTCCTCAACGAGGAGGGTCGCGCGACGAAGCACCGGGTAGGCGATGGGCTCATCACCGTTGTCGGGGGTCAGGATGAGGCGGCGAGCCCGATCCGTGTCCTCGATGGTGATGCGTCCGGCTGCCTCCGCGATGGGCGAAGCGCCCTTCGGGGTGCGCGCCTCGAAAAGCTCGGTGACGCGCGGCAGACCCTGGGTGATGTCATCAGCGGATGCGACACCACCGGTGTGGAAGGTACGCATCGTCAGCTGGGTTCCGGGCTCACCGATCGACTGGGCCGCGATGATGCCGACGGCCTCGCCGATGTCGACGAGCAGGCCGGTGGCGAGCGAACGGCCGTAGCAGACCGCACACACACCGACGGCAGACTCACACGTGAGCACCGAGCGCACCTTGACCTGCTCGACACCAGCGGTGATCAGCAGGTCGATGAGCACGTCACCGATGTCGCTACCGGCGGCCGCAACGACCTTGCCCTTGGCGTCAACGGCGTCCTCGGCGAGGCTGCGCGCGTAGACCGAGTTCTCGACGTTCACGTCGCGCACCAGAGTGCCGTCGGCACCCTTCGTCGCGATCGTGAGGTCGAGGCCCTTCGACGTGCCGCAGTCGTCCTCGCGGATGATGACGTCCTGCGAGACATCCACCAGACGGCGGGTCAGGTAACCCGAGTCGGCGGTGCGCAGTGCGGTGTCGGCCAGACCCTTGCGGGCACCGTGGGTCGAGATGAAGTACTCGGCCACGGTCAGGCCCTCCTTGTAGGAGTGCACGATCGGGCGAGGGATGATCTCACCCTTCGGGTTCGACACGAGGCCACGCATACCGGCGATCTGGCGAACCTGCATCCAGTTACCACGAGCACCCGACGACACCATGCGGTTGATGTTGTTGTCAGACGCGAAGTTCTCCTGCATGGCGGTTGCAACTTCGGCGGTCGCCTTGTTCCAGATCTCGATGAGCTCCTGACGACGCTCGGCGTCGGTGGTCAGACCCTGATCGAACTGGTCCTGCACCTTGGCGGCCTGCTTCTCGTAGCCGGCGATGATCGCAGGCTTCGTCGGCGGGGTCACGATGTCGGACAGCGCCACGGTCACACCGCTGCGGGTCGCCCAGTGGAAACCGGCGTCCTTGATGCGGTCGAGCGCTGCGGCAACCTCCACCTTCGGGTACCGCTCGGCGAGGTCGTTGACGATCGCCGAGATCTGGCTCTTGTCAGCCACGGCCTCGATGTAGGGGTAGTCCGTCGGAAGGGTCTCGTTGAAGAGAGCCCGGCCCAGGGTGGTCTCCTTGAGCACGGTCTTGCCCTGAACGAAGCCCTCGGGGGCCTCGCCGTCGGCGAAGTAGACGTTCTCAAGACGGATGCGCACCTTGGCGTTGAGGTCGAGCGTGTGCTGGTCGTGAGCGAGGATCGCCTCGGCCACCGACGAGAACGCACGGCCCTCACCGGTTGCACCCTCCTTGAGCGTGGTCAGGTGGTGCAGACCGATGATCATGTCCTGCGTGGGCAGGGTCACCGGGCGACCGTCTGACGGCTTGAGGATGTTGTTGCTCGCGAGCATGAGCACGCGGGCCTCGGCCTGCGCCTCAACGGACAGCGGCAGGTGAACGGCCATCTGGTCACCATCGAAGTCGGCGTTGAACGCCGCACACACGAGCGGGTGGAGCTGGATGGCCTTGCCCTCGACGAGCTGCGGCTCGAACGCCTGGATACCCAGACGGTGGAGCGTGGGCGCGCGGTTGAGCAGCACGGGGCGCTCGCGGATGATCTCCTCGAGCACGTCCCAGACCTGGCCGCGCGAACGCTCGACCATGCGCTTGGCGCTCTTGATGTTCTGAGCGTGGCTGAGGTCGATGAGGCGCTTGATCACGAACGGCTTGAACAGCTCGAGTGCCATCTGCTTGGGCAGACCGCACTGGTGCAGCTTGAGCTGGGGACCGACGATGATCACCGAACGACCCGAGTAGTCGACGCGCTTTCCGAGCAGGTTCTGGCGGAAGCGACCCTGCTTGCCCTTGAGCATGTCGCTCAGGGACTTGAGGGCGCGGTTGCCGGTACCGGTGACGGGGCGACCACGACGACCGTTGTCGAACAGTGCGTCAACGGCCTCCTGCAGCATGCGCTTCTCGTTGTTCACGATGATCTCGGGAGCACCGAGGTCGAGCAGGCGACGCAGGCGGTTGTTGCGGTTGATCACACGACGGTAGAGGTCGTTGAGGTCGGAGGTCGCGAAGCGGCCACCGTCGAGCTGAACCATCGGGCGCAGCTCCGGCGGGATGACCGGCACAACCTCGAGCACCATGGCGGCCGGCGAGTTGCCGGTCTGCAGGAACGAGTTGACGACGCGCAGTCGCTTGATCGCGCGGATCTTCTTCTGTCCCTTGCCGTTGGCGATCTGGTCGTGGAGATCGATGCTCTCCGCGTCCAGGTCGAACGCCTGCAGGCGCTTCTGGATGGCCTCGGCGCCCATGTAGGCCTCGAAGTACATGCCGAAGCGGTCCTGCAGCTCCTGGAAGACCGAGTCCTCGGGCTTCAGGTCGCCGACCTTGAGGTTGCGGAAGTCGTCCCAGACGCGCTCGAGCTGGGCGATCTGCTCGTCGAAGCTCTTGCGAGCCTGACCCATCTCCTTCTCGGCGCCATCCTTGACCCGACGCTTCTGGTCGCTCTTGGCGCCCTCCGCCTCGAGGGCCGCGAGGTCCTCTTCGAGCCTGGTCAGGCGCTCGGCGATGCGGGCATCGCGCTGTCCCTCGAGCGTCTTGATCTCGAGACGGATCTCGTTCTCGAGCCCGGGCAGGTCCGCGTGGCGGCCCTCCTCGTCGACCGAGATGATCATGTAGGCGGCGAAGTAGATGACCTTCTCGAGGTCCTTCGGAGCCATGTCGAGCAGGTAGCCGAGGCGGCTGGGCACACCCTTGAAGTACCAGATGTGCGTGACCGGAGCGGCGAGCTCGATGTGCCCCATGCGCTCACGGCGCACGGAGGACTTGGTGACCTCCACGCCGCAGCGCTCGCACACGATGCCCTTGAACCGGACTCGCTTGTACTTGCCGCACGAGCACTCCCAGTCACGGCTCGGCCCGAAGATCTGCTCTCCGAAGAGACCATCCTTCTCGGGCTTCAGGGTGCGGTAGTTGATCGTCTCGGGCTTCTTGACCTCACCGTGCGACCAACGACGGATGTCGTCAGCGGTCGCGAGACCGATCTTGATTTCGTCAAACGCGTGAACGTCGAGCAATTCGCTTCTTCTCTCTAGTTTCGAAAAGTTCAGTCGTGGGTGAGGGGTTAGATCTCGTCGATCGACGAGGACTCGAACCGCGTGGAGATGTTGATGCCCAGCTCCTCCGCAGCGCGGAAGACCTCGTCATCCGTGTCGCGCAGGTTGACCGCGGTACCGTCGGCCGAGAGAACCTCGACGTTCAGACACAGCGACTGCATCTCCTTGATGAGCACCTTGAAGGACTCCGGGATGCCCGGCTCCTGGATGTTCTCGCCCTTGACGATCGCCTCGTACACCTTGACGCGGCCGAGGATGTCGTCGGACTTGATCGTCAGCAGCTCCTGGAGGGCGTACGCGGCACCGTATGCCTCGAGCGCCCACACCTCCATCTCACCGAATCGCTGGCCACCGAACTGCGCCTTACCACCCAGCGGCTGCTGCGTGATCATCGAGTACGGGCCCGTCGAGCGCGCGTGGATCTTGTCGTCGACGAGGTGGTGCAGCTTGAGGATGTACATGTAGCCGACCGACACGGGCTCGGGGAACGGCTCACCGGAACGGCCGTCGAAGAGACGGGTCTTTCCGGTCGAGTCGATCATCCGGTCGCCGTCGCGGGTGGGGATCGTCGAGTTCAACAGACCCGCGATCTCCTCCTCCAGCGCACCGTCGAACACCGGTGTCGCCACCTTGGTGCCGGGAGCGGCGCTGCGAGCGGCGTCGGGAAGCGTGGCGGCCCACTTCGGGGTGCCCTCGACCTCCCAGCCCTGCTTGGCGACCCATCCGAGGTGGGTCTCGAGCACCTGGCCGAAGTTCATGCGGCCGGGGATACCGAGCGGGTTGAGGATGATGTCCACCGGAGTTCCGTCGGCGAGGAACGGCATGTCCTCCACCGGCAGGATCTTCGAGATGACGCCCTTGTTGCCGTGACGACCGGCGAGCTTGTCGCCCGCGGTGATCTTGCGCTTCTGGGCGATGTAGACCACAACGCGCTGGTTGACGCCCGAGCCGAGCTCGTCGTCGTTGTCGGCGTTGAACTCCTTGACCGCGATGATCGTTCCCTCTTCACCGTGAGGAACCTTGAGCGAGGTGTCGCGCACCTCGCGGCTCTTCTCGTTGAAGATGGCGCGCAGCAGGCGCTCCTCGGCGCTCAGCTCGGTCTCACCCTTGGGCGTGACCTTGCCGACGAGGATGTCGCCGGGGCGAACCTCGGCACCGATGCGGATGATGCCCCGCTCGTCGAGATCGGCCAGCAGCTCCGGGCTGACGTTGGGGAGGTCACGGGTGATCTCCTCCTTGCCGAGCTTGGTGTCGCGGGCATCCACCTCGTACTCCTCGATGTGGATCGACGAGAGCACGTCGTCCTTCACGAGGTTCTGGCTGAGGATGATCGCGTCTTCGAAGTTGTGACCCTCCCACGGCATGAACGCCACGAGGAGGTTCTTGCCGAGCGCGAGCTCGCCGTTCTCCGTAGCCGGGCCATCAGCGATGACCTGGCCGGCCTCGATGCGGTCGCCCGCACTCACGATGACGCGGTTGTTGTAGCTCGTGCCCTGGTTGGAGCGGTCGAACTTGCGCAGGAAGTAGTCCTGAGTGCCACCATCATCGAGCTGGATGGTGACAACGTCGGCCGAGACCTCGCTGACCACACCGGCCTTGTCGGCGGTGACGACATCCCCGGCGTCGATGGCCGCGAAGCCCTCCATACCGGTTCCGACGAGCGGGCTCTCGCTGCGCAGCAGCGGCACAGCCTGGCGCTGCATGTTGGCACCCATGAGTGCGCGGTTCGCGTCGTCGTGCTCGAGGAACGGGATGAGCGACGTCGCGACCGACACCATCTGGCGGGGCGAGACATCCATGTAACCGATCTGCTCGGTCGGGATGAGGTCGACCTCGCCGCCCTTCTTGCGCGCGAGCACGCGGGGCTCGGCGAAGTGGGCGTCGCTGGTCAGCGGCGCGTTGGCCTGGGCGACCACGAAGTCGTCTTCCTCGCTTGCGGTGAGGTAGTCGATCTTGTCGGTGACCTTGCCGTTGACGACGCGACGGTACGGGGTCTCGATGAACCCGAACGCGTTGATGCGAGCGAACGATGCGAGCGAACCGATCAGGCCGATGTTCGGGCCTTCCGGGGTCTCGATCGGGCACATGCGGCCGTAGTGCGAGGGGTGAACGTCACGAACCTCGACGCCGGCACGCTCGCGGCTCAGACCACCGGGGCCGAGCGCGGACAGTCGACGCTTGTGGGTCAGACCCGCGAGCGGGTTGTTCTGGTCCATGAACTGCGACAGCTGGCTGGTTCCGAAGAACTCCTTGATCGCAGCCACGACGGGACGCACGTTGATGAGCGTCTGCGGCGTGATGGCCTCGATGTCCTGCGTGGTCATGCGCTCGCGAACGACGCGCTCCATGCGGGACAGGCCGGTGCGAACCTGGTTCTGGATGAGCTCGCCGACCGCGCGGATGCGACGGTTGCCGAAGTGGTCGATGTCGTCCACGTCGAGACGCACGTCGACCTTCTTGCCATCGCGGATGCCCTTGATGGTGGCGAGGCTGTTGTCGTGCACCGTCACGTAGGGCGACGAGGTGTCGTGCAGCGCGACGAGGTACTTGATCGTCGCGATGATGTCCTCGATGGTGAGCACCGACTGCTTGATGTCGGTGTCGAGACCCAGCTTGCGGTTGATCTTGTAGCGACCCACCTTCGCGAGGTCGTAGCGCTTCGTGTTGAAGTAGAAGTTGTCGAGGAGCGCGCGGGCGGCCTCGGCGGCAACCTGCTCTCCCGGACGCAGCTTGCGGTAGATGTCCTTGAGGGCCTCCTCCTTGGTGAGGATGGAGTCCTTCTCGAGGGTGAGCTCGATCGACGGGAAGCCCTTGAACTCCTCGAGGATCTGCTCGCTCGTCAGGCCCAAGGCCTTGAGGAACACGGTGACGGACTGCTTGCGCTTGCGGTCGATGCGCACGCCGACCTGGTCACGCTTGTCGATCTCGAACTCGAGCCAGGCACCGCGGCTCGGGATGATGCGTGCCGAGTAGATGTCCTTGTCGGACAGCTTCTCCGGGGTGCGGTCGAAGTAGACACCGGGCGAACGCACGAGCTGGGACACGACGACACGCTCGGTGCCGTTGATGATGAACGTGCCCTTCTCGGTCATGAGCGGGAAGTCGCCCATGAAGACCGTCTGGGTCTTGATCTCACCCGTGAGGTGGTTCATGAACTCGGCGTTCACGTAGAGCGGAGCGGCGAAGGTCTTGCCGCGCTCCTTGCACTCGTCGATCGTGTACTTGGGCTCCTCGAGCTCAGGATCGGTGAACGAGAGCTGCATGGTCTCGCCCAGATCCTCGATCGGGGAGATCTCCTCGAAGATCTCATCGAGACCGCTGCGCGACGGAAGGTCGGTGCGCCCTGCGGCGACACCCTCCGCGACACGCTGCTTCCAGATGTCGTTGCCGACGAGCCAGTCGAAGCTCTCGGTCTGCAGTGCAAGCAGATCGGGAACCGTGAGGGTGTCGGTGATCTTGGCGAAAGAAAGCCGTGAAGCTGAACGGCCGTTCTTGGGGGACTTTTTGGTGGACGCAGTGCGCGCAGCAGCCAAGGAAATAACCTCCGTGGACCCCGTCGGGTCCTTATGCCGGTGAACCGGCTGTCGGTAATGAAATGCTCACCAGGACCCAAGGAAGATCTGCCCCGCCGCTATACTCGGGGCGCGCCAGCTGTCCACAATATGACGGCATGGGTTGTCTAGGAGCGCAAAGAACAATCATAGGACTGTTTGCACTGCGTGCGCAACTTGTTTCTTGACCTTGCTGCGAGATTGGGCTATAAGTGCCCGTGCATCATGTCGCCGCGGCCCGCTTCTTGACGGCGAGGGCAGCGAATGCTTCCCAGATCAAGCGGTGGGCCACGTTCACGGTGAGGTCTGCGTGGTCATACGCCGGGGCGACTTCCATCACATCGAACGCCACCACATCGGTCTCGAGAACCAGACGGCGGATGATTCGCAGAAGGTCGATGGGCGCGAAGCCGCCCGGCTCCGGAGTGCCCGTCGCTGGCGCGAATCCGGGATCGAGCACATCGATGTCGATCGAGATGTAGGTCTTGTCGCCCCGCTCCTTGGCGGCGAGAACAAGATCTTCCAGCACCGCCGGGATGCCGCGCTCCCAGAACTCCTGCATCATGAAGTGCCGCAGCCCGTTGTCGCGCATCCACTTCTGGTCTTCCTCGCCCGGCCAGTAGCCTCGCAGCCCTACCTGGATAAACCGGTCCCCCGGGATCGCACCGGATTCTATGAGTCGCCGCATCGGCGTTCCATGACTGGCGAGGTTGCCCTCGAGGATGTTTGCGGTGTCTGCGTGGGCGTCGAAGTGGATCATTGTGACGGTGCCGAAGCCATGGTGTTCCGCGACGGCGGTCGCGGCCGGCCAGGTGATCGAGTGGTCGCCTCCGATAATGAATGGCACGATGCCGCGAGTGGCGACTTCGGCTACCCGCTCATGAATCGCCGCGCGCGACAGTTCCCACATTCCGTGGCTCGTGATGGCATCCCCGTAATCGACCACCTCGAGGTGGTCGAAGATCTCGATGCCCAGGTCGAGGTGATAGGTACCGGGGTCATACGCGCTGGCGCGCAGCGCGCGCGGGCCAAACCGAGCGCCGGGTCGATTGGTCGTCGAGTCATCCCACGGGGCTCCCACGACGGCGACATCGGGCTGCCACTCGTCAAGCTGCTCGGGCTCGGTGAGCAGCGGGCGCATCCCGAATGTCGACGGGCCCTGATACGACGGGGCATCGAGTTGGGCGCGCAGCCCGGGAGGAACGTGTCGGCGCGGCTGGGTCATGCTCGATAGTAGACCGCTCAGCGCACCTCGACTATGGCCGCGCGCATCGTCTCGATGCGCTTGATGACCTGACGCACGATCGGCTCATCCACGCCCAGCTGAATCAGGGCCTCGGTGAGGTGGGCGACGGCAGTCGTGTAGGCATCCTGCGTGATGGCGAGACCGGTGTGCGCGGTGCGCATGCTGCGACCGTCGTAGGCCTCCGGCCCACCGAGACCGACCGCGAGGAACGCGCGCTGGTGCTCTTTGAGGCGGTTCAGGTCGATGCCGCGGAACCACTCGTTGACCTCGGGGTCAGCGAGCATCCGATGGTAGAAGGAATCGACGAGGGCGCCGATCGCCGCCTCACCACCTACCTGCTCGTACAACGACACCGAGGAGTCCTTCCGATTCGCGATCATGGCGAGTGTACTGATCGGTCTAGTATTGACAAAATCTCCACTTCGGGGGGTCGAGAGATGTGGCAGGGTCGAGGTGTGCCCGACTACCCCTCTCGAACGCTCTCAGTGAGCGGACTGTACGCGGAGATCACCCCTGACCGTTGGGTGCCCGGGTCCTTCACCCTCGTCGTCGACGGCACGCCACAGTCACACGTCAACCTCGACGACCCCAGCCAACTGTTCTTCGAGTACATCCAGCGCATGGGTCACGTCATCGACCAGCTCCGGATGCCCGGCGAGCCGATCACGGCCGTGCACCTCGGTGCGGGCGCCCTGACCCTGCCGCGCTACGTCGAGGCCACCAGACCCGGATCGCGCCAGCAGGTGATCGAGCTCGAGCCCGACCTCGTGGATCTCGTGCGCACCGAACTTCCGTGGTCGACCCGGGCGTCGATCCGGGTGCGGCACGGCGACGCCCGAGAGGTGCTCGAGAAACTGCCCCGCGGCCTGCACGGCACCGTCGACCTGCTCGTGGTCGACGTGTTCGGCGGCGCCCGCACCCCTGCGCATGTGACGAGCCTCGAGTTCTACACGAGCGCCGTCGCGCTGCTCGCGCCCGGCGGCATCCTGCTGGCCAATGTGGCCGACGGCCCAGGGCTCGCCTTCGCACGCGGCCAGGCCGCGACGCTGCAGGCCGCCATCGGGCATGTCGCCGCTCTCGCCGAGACCCAGATACTCAAGGGTCGGCGCTTCGGCAACATCGTGCTCGTCGGGTCGGCGAGCGACCTGCCCTTCGACTGGATGCCGCGGCTGCTGGCCGCCGGACCGCATCCGTCGAAGGTCGTCGCCGGCCCCGAACTACGCGAGTTCATCGCGGGCGCCCCCGTGGTCACTGACACAACGGCGATTCCCAGCCCACCGCCATCCAAGAACATCTTTCAGGTGCGTCCCGGCCAGTCGTGATGAGATGGAGCATGCGCTTCCTGCCCGCTGCCGCCGCGCTCATGCTTCTCGCGGGGTGCTCAGCGACGCCGGTCGCGGTGTCGCCCAGTCCGACCACTGTCGCGCCGCCCGCCGTGAGTCCTACCGCGGCCGCTGCACCGCCTGTCGCGCCCGGCGGTAGCCCCACCGTGATCGCATCGGGACTCCAGACGCCCTGGTCGATCGTGCGTCTGCGCAGCGGTTCGACGCTGATCAGCGAACGCGATCCCGGCGTGATCGTCGAGCTGACCGCCACCGGAAGCGTGCGGGAGGTCGGCGCGGTTGCCGACGCCGTGCACGAGGGCGAGGGCGGGCTGCTGGGACTGGCCTATGTTCGTGCGCGCGGATGGTTGTTCGCCTACGTCACGACCGCGACCGACAACCGGATCGTGCGCTACGAGCTGGAGGGAGATCCGGGCAGCTACTCGCTGGGGGAGAGCACTGTCATCCTCAGTGGTCTCGCCAAGGCTGGCAATCACAACGGCGGCCGTATCAAGATCGGACCGGACGGCCTGCTCTACGCGACGGTGGGCGATGCGGGCAACCCCGACCTCGCTCAGGACCTGACCAGCAACAACGGAAAGATCCTGCGCATGGAGCTCGACGGATCGGTTCCCACCGACAATCCGATCGCGGACTCCCTCATCTACTCGCTCGGCCACCGCAACCCGCAGGGGTTGGCGTGGGACGCCGACGGCCAGCTCTGGGCCGCGGAATTCGGACAGGACACCTGGGACGAGTTCAACCGCATCGTGCCCGGCGGCAATTACGGCTGGCCGATCGTCGAAGGCACGGCGGGTGACCCCGCCTTCATGGATCCGGCCTATCAGTGGGCGACGGATGACGCGAGCCCGAGCGGCCTCGCATTCGTCAACGGCACCTTCCTGCTCGCCGCCCTGCGCGGGCAGCGGCTCTGGGCTGTCTACCCCGGCGAGACGACGACCGCGAGCGAGTACTACACCGGAACATACGGCAGGCTGCGCGACGTGGTCCCCGGACCGGACGGCACGGCGTGGGTGCTCACCAGCAACACGGACGGTCGGGGCAGTCCGGTTTCGGGAGACGACCGCCTGCTGCAGATCGATCTCGTACCCCTCGGTTAACCTCAAGAGGTGGCTGAACTTGATCGGGTGCGCACCTGGGCGCACGCCCTCATCGATCTTCATCTCGACCCGAGTTGGAGCTTCGCCTTCGATAACGCGCGCACTCGAGCGGGGCTCTGCAACTACACCGCGAAGCGCATCAGCGTGTCACGGCACATGGCGCTGCGCAGTGACGACGACGAGGTGCACCAGGTACTGCTGCACGAGGTCGCGCACGCGCTCACGGGCAAGGATGTCGGTCACGGGCCGCAGTGGCGGGCGGTTGCCGCCGACCTCGGATACGCCGGCGGTCGCACCTTCGACGGGCCCATCGCGAAGGACCTCGCCCCCTGGCTCGGCACCTGCCCCGCCGGCCACGAGATCCATCGGCACCGGCGTCCGACCCGACCGATGTCGTGCGGCAGGTGTTCGCGACGCTTCGACGCCGCGCACCTGATTCGGTGGGTGCGGCAGTAGCTCGTTGTGCGGATTGGCCGCTGATCAACCAGCGGCGAAGTGCGCGTCGAGTGCGGCCGCGACGTTCTTCCAATGACCGAGCATCATGCGTCGTTCTTCGCGGTCGGCCAGGTGCTCGTGGTGGAATCCGATGGTCGTTCCGGTCGCTGCGGACTTGACTGTCAGCTGCAGGGTCGAATCGTGCGGCCAGTCGCTCGGCCGCCAGCTCAGGCGCACCCGGAGTCCGTCGGTTCGACTGCGGATCGTGCCGCTCACGCCGTCGGCTGTGGAGTAGGCAGCGCCCTTCTCCTCCGGTAGCGCGTCGATCTCGCCGAGCCAGACGGGCAGGCCGGCGCCCAGCAGAAACTCCCAGACCACGTCGATCGGTGCCGCCACCGTCGTGCGCACCCCCAGTTCCCAGCCGGCGTCCTTGGTCAGTCCAGTGGTATCGCTCATGTAACCGACTATATTGGTTACGTGGCAGCATCGACAGCAGCAGCGCCGACCGGCCAGTGGTTCCGGTCCTCCGACGGCACCCAGTGGTGGTTCGACTCCGGCTCGCTCAGCCTCGACTTCGCCTACACGGGTGCCATGAGTGACAACCCGGCGTGGGAGCAGCTGCACGCTCCGGCGGATCTCGCGACGTGGCTCGAGCAGCGATTTCCGGCCGCCGACGGGATCGTGAGCGAGGGTGACCTCAGGGACGCCCTGGAGCTGCGAGGCGCGCTTGCTCGAGCGGCGACATCCGCGAGTCGGGGCGAGGCGCCGGCCCCCGTAGACGTCGACATCATCAACCTGTTCGCCGCGACTCCCGACATCGCACCCGCCCTCGAGGGCGGCACCCGTCAGGCGGGTCGTTCCCGGGTGCGAACCGGTCAGGCCCTGTCGGCGATGGCCCGCGAGGCGATCGGTCTTCTCGCCGCGGCCGACGAGGGTCGCTACCGGGAGTGTGCCGCGGAGGACTGCCAGCTCGTATTCCACGACGAGTCCCGGTCGAACAACCGCCGCTGGTGCTCGATGCTGCGCTGCGGCAACCGAACCAAGGTGCGCAACCATCGCGCGAGGAAGGCGACGACATGACCATCACCCACATCAACCCGGCGACCCTGCACCGCAACCCGGTGTTCTCGCAGGGCACGCTCGCCGAGGGCGGGCGCACCCTCTACGTCGGCGAGCAGAACGGCACGGATGCCGCGGGCGCCATCGTCGAGGGCGGCGCGCTCGCCCAGGCCGCGCAGGCGCTACGCAACGTGCTTGCCGTGCTCGCCGAGGTCGGTGCCGAGGCGTCGAATGTCGTGAAGCTCACGATCTACTTCGACCGCGACACGACCCTCGACGAGATCTTCCCCGCGTCCGCCGAGGTGTGGGGCATGAACCCCACCGCCGTCACGGTGCTGCAGGTGCACGCGCTCGGTCGCGCCGGAGCCCACGTGGGCATCGAGGCGATCGCGGTCGTCTAGGTCGTGTTCGAAGAGCGAACTCTCCCGATGCTGCCCCGGCAGAAGAAAACTAGATTAGGGACATGGTCAAGGGCGAGAACGACAGGGTAGATCTTTCGGCGCTCTCGGCCCAGACGGCGGAGGCTCCTCTCTGGCGCTTGGTCTACGTCAGCAACGCCAAACCGAGAATCACCGACGACGAACTCAATCAGATTCTGCTCTCATCGCGAATTCGCAACTTCTTCACGCACGATGTGACCGGCATGCTGATGCTCGCAGGCGGATCGTTCTGCCAGATTCTTGAAGGAACCCACGAGAACGTCACCGGGGTGTTCGAGCGGATCAAAGGTGACACCCGGCATTCCAACGTGCGACTGCTGGAGCTTGCCGAGATTACCGAGCGATCGTTCCCGAATTGGACGATGGGGCCGCCCACTCGCACGTTGCGAGAATTCTCCGAAGCCGCCGACGTCGACGAGTTCTTTCAGAAAGTGCGCGAACGCGAAGCGCGATTCGACCCCGACGTTCGTCGGCTAATGACGTCGTTTCACGCCGGGGAGCAGCTTTAGGGAGGTCGGGTTTCGATACGCGTGCTTCGCGCGCTACTCAACCGGCCGATCTACTCGACGACCTTGACTTCCTTCCAGAACGCAACGTAGTTGGAGAAGTCCTTGCCGACGCGGTCGAACGCGGTCGGGTACGGGGTGGGGTAGCTCCACGCGCGATCCTGGAGCACGGTGTCGCCGTCCTTGACGGAGAAGTACTGGCACTCGCCCTTCCACGGGCAGGTGTACGGGGTCGCGCTCTCGACGAGCAGATCGCTGTTCACGCTCGACGGCGGGAAGTACCAGTTGCCCTCGATCTTGATGAGGTCCTCCTGCGGGGCTTCCGCAATGACCGTGTCGCCGAGTAGTGCCTTCATGGTGTGTCCTCCGTGAGTCGTGGCTGTACTCAGAGGCAAACCTCAGAGCGTGCCGCCGAATTCCCGCACCACCCGGATGCCCGGCGCCGACCACGCGTCGCGCGCGGCGTCGAGGCTGCCGCCCGTCGCCAGCAGCTCCTGCCCGGCGACCGAGGCGGACAGCACGTGGCTGCCCGCATTGCGCAG
>ENA-UOYA01001153-UOYA01001153.1-activated-sludge-metagenome-genome-assembly--contig:-NODE-1153-length-29576-cov-8.060872_pt1 | contig 29576 bp, 29 predicted proteins | sample MGYA00238163_ERZ764804 | MGnify/ENA primary metagenome ERZ764804 (study PRJEB28919, sample SAMN05720223) | activated sludge metagenome | isolation source: Anaerobic digester | place: Hong Kong... | reverse complement strand
GTCCCTTTCGACCGCTCAGGCATCTCTCCACAAACAGTGCAATTATATCATAACTACTTATCCTTATCGCCAAAAACCTCTTTTATGACATCTTCCAAAGATGGTTCTTCAACATCTATATCTGCAACTTCAAAACTATCCAAAAATCTAGATATATTTTCTGCTGGATTATCTTTTCCTATCAAAATAACTCCCTCTGTACCATCAAATGAGACTATTTCACCAAACTTTGTTATCTCTTTTACTTTTACTTTGTTCTTCAACACAAATTTAAGATATTTTTTCCTTATAAACAAACCTGTTAAAGATTTAAGGCTACCATCATATATTATCTCCCCTTTATCTATCATAATTAACCTTTCACATAAATCAGCAACATCTTCCATATTATGACTCGTTAAAATTATTGTGGCATTATATTTTCTTCTATATTCTCTCAAAAAATCTCTTAAATTCTGCTGAGAAATTATATCCAAACCCAATGTAGGCTCATCCAAGAAAATAACTTGAGGAGAATGTATAAGCGAGGCAGTAAGTTCGCACTTCATCCTTTCACCCAAAGATAACTTCCTAACAGGAGTATTTATTATGTTACCAATTTGTAAAATATCAATCATCTCAGATAATATTTCTTTGTACCTATGATCACTAATTTCATACACTTCTTTGTTAAGTAAAAATGATTCTTTCGCAGGAAGCTCCCACCAAAGCTGACTTTTACTTCCCATAACAAATGATATTTTCTTCAAAAAATTCCTTTCCCTTTTAATTGGCTCATACCCCAATACTCTTACTCTTCCAACATCGGGATTAAGTAATCCACATAAACATTTCATTGTAGTAGTCTTCCCTGCTCCATTGGGGCCTGCAAAACCAATAAACTCTCCCCTAGAGATACTAAAAGATATTGATTTCAACGCGGTTATCTCCTTGTTGCCACCTTTAAATACCTTAGTTAGATTATCTACCTCTATTATGTTTTTCATATCAGTTGACTAATCATTGTCTAATTACATATTATATATATCATGAAATCCGCCCAATTACACAAATTTATCAGTTTGTTCTTATCCTTTACCATGATATTGGTTACTGTTTGTATTCCCGTCTATGCAACCGATCTCAACTCTGCAAATTACAAGATAATTGGAATAACTACAAATTCAGGAGGAGGACTTACAGATTCAACAAACTATAGCTTAATGACAATAACAGGAGAAATATCTGCAAACCCAACAACCTATTCATCCTTGTATAGAATGAATCTAGATCCTTCCGCTAATTTCGTCGCAGAAATTCCAACTTTACAATGTTTTGAGACAAATACAGGTACAGGAGCAACCCAATGCACCTCAGCTCCCGCAGAAGTATTGAGTGGAGGCATGCAGGCTGTATGTGGACAGCCGGGATGCTATGACAGAGCAAGATTTGAGATAAATCCAATGACTAATCCATCAGATACTCTATACAGTGTAGAAATATCAACAGATAACTTTGTTAGTGATATTAAGTGTATAAACGCATCAACATTTGCTCCTAAAGCTGACTCTTGCAATATCAATGACTTCAGAACTGAAAGCTATTGGGAGAATGAATTATTTAATATAACTGCACTCACTGCAGGAACTACCTACTATATTAGAGTAACTGCCCTTCATGGAGATTTTACCCAATCCGAGTATTCAAAAAGTCTCCAAGCAGCAACATCACCAGCATCTATTTCCTTTGATATCGATATTGCCGATGTAAATGGAACTACAACAGAGTCCTCCTCTCCATACTCAATTTCTTTTTCTGGCTCAGATAAGCTGACTGCTGGAGCTTTTGCGGTAACAGCACATAATTTAGTTTGGCTTGATTTAGATACTAATGCATATGGAGGAGCATCAGTCATACAATTCGGAAAAAATGGCGGATTATACAGTCCGACCACCGCATACAAAATAGCTTCTGCAAATGAAGACCTTGATGTTATGAATGCCGAGGGTTTTGGTTTTCAGAGTCATTATATTAATTTTACTAATAGTTCTAGTCTAACTGGAAGTATTACTGCTGAGACTAATTATGCCGGTACAGGAAATGTTGTTGGAATGATTGGACAAAATGCACAACGTATATATCTAGCTGATGGATCAATAGCCAATGGAAGAATGGGAATCTATTTAAAGGCAAGGGCTGGAATGACTGCTTCTCCAGCTACTGATTACGGGGAAGATATTTTCTTTACAGTTGTCCCATTGTATTAGCAAAAAACACATATCTTTTCGAGTATTTCTTTGTATTTTTTGAAAAATATTTGACATTGTCTTTCGAATAGTATAGATTTTTAGTAATAAAATGTCTGTCCAATATATGTCTATGAGAAAGTATAAGTCTCTTAGTCTTTTTAGGGGATTTCTGACTGTGACTTTGATAGCAGTCCTCCTAAGTAGCTCGTTCGTATTCAAATCGAATGCAAATGCTCTAACATCAGTCTATCTGTATCTAAGCAGAATTAAGATAAATATTACTGGAGCAGGAGCAGATACTGTAGAGCATGTGTTAGCATTTTCTACTTCTCAAGCCATTCCAACTGATGGAACAGTGACCTTGACTTTTCCTGATGATGAAGATGGATTTTGGTGCAAAACTGCAGGAGCATTAACTGTTACTGCTTTAACTTCATCTTCTGCTTCTGATTTAGCAGGCACCAATTGGGCTATAGATGCAGCACTTCCAGCAGCAACAACATTGACTGCTGCTTGTACTAAGGGATCAGGAGCTGGATCTGCAGATAAGATCACTATATCAAGTGTAGGAGCCATTTCTGCAGGTACAACATACGGGGTAAAAATTGCGAATGGTTCATCAGCAGGTGTACTCGGAACAGATGATACAGCAGGCAATCACAATGTAACTATAGAAGTTAGAAATGGAACTACCTCTGATTCTTCAACTTTTGGTGTGCGACTTATTGCAGACGATAGAGTTGTAGTATCTGCTACCGTTTCTGCTACGCCTACCGTTACTTGCTCAATAAGTGCAAATACTGTAAACCTTGGTTCACTCTATCCAGGAGGAGCTTTTACAACAGGCCAACATACTATTTCAACTACTACTTCTGATACAGCTGGTGGTTACTATTGGGCTGTGTATGGAACAGGAAATGGTACTGATGCTGGACTCTACAAGAGTTCTGCTACCACATATTTGATACCTTCAACAGGCTCAACTACTGTGGATTTGAGAGGAGTTGGAACTGAGGGTTTTGGATTAACAGCTTCTGACCCTGATGCCGCTTCAGCGGCTACGGTAGCAGCAAATTTCAGTGATGGTACTTTGGGCGTTTTTGGAGCTTTAGATCCAGGTGTTTCAGGTGCGAAACTTCTTCTATCGCAACAAGGAGCACAAACATCAGCCGAAGTTTCTACTATTACCTATGGTGCAAAAGCGGGAGCAACAGCTCCAGCTGGATCATACCAAGAGACAGTAACATTCATCTGTGGAGGATACTATTAGACTAATATGAGACAAATACATGCAAATATTTCATGCTAAGAAACTACGAACTGCTGCACCATTTCTGTTACTGACACTTTTTCTAAGTGTACTTTTGGTGGGTTCGGCTTATGCGCAGGAGGATGTATCAGTAGGAGTATCTCCAACTTTCCAAAATTTAAAATTGCAACCTGGTGATAAGTACAATGGAGAGTTAGTAACTTGGAATCTTTCTCAAGAGCCTGCAAAATACAAGATTTTAGTAAAAGGATTTAAACAGATAGACAATACTCCAGGAACTGCAGTACTTCTTTCTGATGAAGAGGAACAAAAGTCCCTCTACTCTGCTTCTTCATGGATAACAGTAAATAAAGATTCAATAGAGCTTGTTCCTAACAAAAATGAAAAAATTCTTTACGAAATAAATGTTCCAAAGAATGCTACAAAAGGAGAATATCATGCAATGATATCCTTAATCTCAGAAAACTATGTAAAATCAAATGATACTGCAACTCTTACGAATGTTTCTTCAGGTATGCCAATACTCATAAGGATTGGAGATAATTTTGTTGAAAGTGCAGAACTTCTTACATTTAAGACGAGCAAAAATATATATGAGAAGCCATCTGTACTGTTTACCACTATTATAAACAATACGGGAGACACACACATATCACCTACAGGCGAGATCATTCTTACAAATATATTCAACAAAGAAATTGCAAGAATTAAATTTAATGCAAATTCACAAAGCCTTCTTAGGGATAATACTGGAAATTATACAACCCAGTGGACTGATAAGCTCATTACAGAAAATAAGCAACTTGCTGTAGGCCCAATAAAGGCAGAACTAATAGTTACATACAGGGAATTACAACCCGGTTTTGCTCCTCTACTAGCTCAAACATCATTCTATATAATTCCGTGGAAATACATACTACTATTTGCAATCACAATAGCTTTAATAGTAGTATTAGTGAAGGTTAAGAAACGCAAAAAAAGATTAAATTCACGTTAAAATATTTAGAAATGTTCAAAAGAAAACTGCCTTTAGCAATTTTTCTGTTTGCTTTCGTGCTGGCTATCTCTCCGAAACAGACATTTGCATCTATGCAGATATCCCCTTTTACAAATGAAGTAGTCATTACAAAAGGACAGGCAATCAATGAGCAAGTGACATTCACGAATGATGAAAACAAGGAGATAACAATTACTCCAGTTGTTTTCCTATATGACGCACAAAGTCAAACAATGATTGACACTATAACAAACATCTTTGTGCAGACACAACAAAAAACATATACCATCCCATCTGGAGGATCAACACAAATAAATTACACTATATCCCCCTCCGATACCCTACCAAATGGTACATACTTCAATCTAATAGTATTAAAAACAACTTCGTCAGACCAATCCTCTACAACACAGACAGAAGTCGGTTTGACTGCAAATATGTCACATCTCGTTGTAATGCATCTGGTTGATACAGAACAAAAATCTGTACAGTATAATGCACAAGTAGAAATCACTGACCATGGAATTCCTTTTCTTAGACCAATAAAAATATCCTATACCGTACAGAATACATCTGGTTATGTAATTAAACCCTCTGGGGAAATTCAAATATTTAACAACAAATCACATCTGCAACCAACATACTTCAAGATAAATGGCACAGAGCAAAAGATATACCCTGGGGGTACGCTTCAGGAGCAGTTCGTAGTTAATCAATGGTCAATACAAGATATTTTCTTTCCAAGACAGATAAATGCATACTTCTACAATGGTATAGACCAAAACTACAACCTCGTAACTATCCAAGAAAAAGTAAATCCAATAATACAAATTGCAATAATCCTAATTCCTATACTCCCACTCTATTTTGTTGTTGTCTTCATAAAAGATATTCAAAAAGGAAAAAACGAAAAGGCTAACCCCCAAAAATAACTTTTTTAGTTGTTCTAAATGTTACCTTTGCAACTTTACTAAGTTCATCTTCCCCATATTCCTTTACAAAATCCCTAGCAAAATCAATTACATTGGAAGCACCCTTTGGAAAACTTAGACTATACTTTTCCTCCATTTTTTTCATCTCCTCAAGAAAAATCCCTCTAGCTAGGACAGAAGCACAAGCTACTGCAATATCTGATTCTCCTTTATGAAATTGATAAACCTTAATACTGCGTCCCAAGACTCCAAGCTCATTAGATATTCTGCTCTTAGTATTAGAAAACTGGTCTATTACAACATAATCGCATCTTATTCCCTTAGCTTTCAAATCTTTCAATGCCATCTCTACAACTTTTGAATGCTGTCTTGCCAATACAACTGAAACATTCCCAACCTCTTTTACCAACCTATTATATTCCTGAGGATACACAATCGAGGAATAGTAATACGGATATTTTTTAATAACTGAATATATTTTTAAAATCTTTCCATCTGATAACCTCTTAGAATCAGCAATTCCCAAAGAAGAGAACTTACTTATGAAATCAGCATTCACAAAACATGCAGTAACAACAAGAGGACCAAAATAATCTCCCTTCCCTACTTCATCAACACCCAAATGAGGATTAATTGTTTCTACTTCATTCTCCTTAATCATTCTCACCACCTTTTCAAAACCTTCTTTTCCTTGAAAAACAATTTTCCCAGATGAATAGACAGAACATACAGAACCCACACCATTCTTCATATACAAAACAACATACCTACTTGGAGAGGGATACTTAGTCCAACCGCTATCGACCAAGATACTTTCTACCTTCTTCATCTCTTCCCTGTCCAATTGTACAGACAATGTATTTTGTTCCATATTTAAATTCTTTTCACACTCTGCCCAGAAGGTGAATCTATTACCATATACCCAAGATTGGCTATCCTATTACGGATAGCATCGGCTTTCTCATAATCTTTATTTAACTTAGCCTTCTGTCTCTCTTTTAGAAGAATATCGAGCTCTGCATTTTGTCCCTCAATGTATTCTTCTGTTTTACCCCCACCTAAACTCCCCTTAAGGTTAAGACCCAAAACTTTATCGAAATTAAGCATAGTTGCAAGTTTGTCACTACTATCTTCTTGTGAACGGAGCATCTCATTAACAACAGCCAAAACACCTGACATATTCAAGTTATTTTCTAGTTCCTTCTTAAACATATCTGCATACGCTGGAATAACATTACCCACCTCATTTCCTAATTCTTTAATCCTAGTCACAAGTGAAAGCCTAGAACTTCTTGCCCCATCAAGAGCATTAAATGAAAAATTAATCTTACTATGGTAATTAACAGCCATAAAAAAGTATCTAATATCCATTGGATCATACCCTCTTTCTAAAGTCTCTTTTAATGTGTCTGCCCCCTTGCTTTTTGAAAGCTTCTCATTATCTTTGTTTACAAGCCATTCATTATGAATCCAATATTTAACAACTGGCTGTCCAAAAGCAGCAATATTCTGAGCTCTCTCATTAGTATGATGTACTGGAATATGATCAACTCCACCAGTATGAATATCTATATGCTCACCAAGGACAGAAGTCCCCATTGCCGAACATTCTATATGCCAACCTGGGAATCCATTTCCCCATGGAGAATCCCAATTCATGATATGATTTTGATATCGCCCTACCCTTTTCATCCATAATACAAAATCAGCTGGATTTTTTTTGTCTGGATCTACATTTACATTCTCTCGCATTCCCTCTGCCTTCTCATTAAGCTCCTGTCCCGTAAATATCGTGTAATCAGGAATTTTTGTTACATCAAAATACAATGCTTGAGCAGTCTCATATGTGTATCCATTTCCTTCTATCCGCTTTATCATGGATATCATCTCATCTATATATTCCGTAGCTCTTGTCCACCCATATTTGCCAATATTCGTATGATCTATATCTTCAGTAATCTCTTGCCCACTAGGAGTAAGTATATTCAACATTCTAAAATCTCTTAGAACCGAATCTATATATTTATTGGCTATATCAAGGGGCTGAAGCCCTTCTTTTAATGCCTCTTTGTCCATTTTTTCTTCGCCAAAATCACTCCCATAATCATTGCTAGATGTCATATGACCTACATCAGTTATATTCATAATCCGTTTTACACTATACCCACAATATTCAAATGCTCTATGAAGAATATCCCAGTCAACATATGCCCTAATATTTCCCAAATGCATATCGTAATACACCGTCGGACCGCAACTATATATTTTTACCTCCTGCGGATTCTCTGTTACTATATCTACTACTTTTCCATCCAAAGAAGAATATAGTTTCATTAAATATCCCTCCTTCCTTCTAAAGCTCTTTTTAATGTTAACCTATCAGCATATTCAAGATCAGCTCCAGTAGGCAACCCCATTGCCAATCTAGTCATTTTAACCTTTCCATCCTTAACTAAACTACCAAGAAGATCAATCACATAACTTGCAGTCGCCTCCCCTTCTAAACTCGGATTAGTAGCAACTATAATCTCGACAGTTTCTTCCTCCTTTAAAAGCTCAATAATCCTTTCTTTGAGTTGAGGAAAACGAAGTTCCTCTGCTCCTATACCCTCTGCTGGAGAAATTACCCCTCCAAGCACAAAATATAATCCATCATATATTCCAGAATTCTCAAAAGCTACAACATCAAGAGGCTCCTCTACAACACATACTTTATCATTCTTTCTCAAAGGACTTGAACATATATCACACACTTCTTTGTCTGTTACATTAAAACACTTAGGACAAGTTCTCACACTATTCTCCATTTCAATTAAAGCTTCCGCTAACTTAGATGCATCTTTATTTGAAGATCTCAAATAGTGGTATGCCATCCTTGACGCCGACTTAGGCCCCACGCCAGGAAGACGCCCAAACTCCTCTATCACTTTTTCTACACTGGAAGGTAATACTGACATATCGCCTACTTAAACATATTTTTTAATTGATCTATATCCATATCTTGCACCATCTCCTTTTGTAGTTTCTTCTGATAATCCTTAAAAGCCTCCTTAAACCCTTTTCTTATCTCATCTTCCATTCCAACCTCAAGATATTGCTCATCTATATGAACATCTTCAAGCTCCTGTGCACCATTCATATATATACAAATCAAACCATCTTTCGATTCCCCTTTAATTTTTTTCTCTCTCATCTTACTTTGAAGTTTTTTAGCTTCATTTTGCATTTTTATTACTTCTACAGGATTCAACATAGTATCAAAAATATTAATTTATATCTGGCCACACTATACATTATATCAGGAAAAAAACAAAAACTTACACACCATCAAATATTGCCTCTATTTTCTTATTAAAATTTTTCACTGTAGGATCACCTTTTTTCTTTTCTTTACTTTTATCTTGAGCAGGAAGATTTCTTAATACAAAGTCTGCATCAGATTTATCTACTGGCTTTATTGACGCATTAACCTTACAACTTACATTACACGTTGTTCCATAGACCCTATTAAATACTTCTGATATTATATTTCTGCTTTTTGGAATCTCTATTCTTTCTTTATGGAATTGAAAAGGAACCTCTAAATTGATTACACCTTTTTCAAAAGAAACTATATTTGCTCCTCCAAGAAATGCATATAGATGACCATTATATGGCCTAATCTCAGTAATAAAGGTATCCCATTTCGCCTTAATCTCATTCACTGAGATTTCACAACTAACCGCAGATACACTATTCTCAGAACTACTTTCTATGACCTTCTCCTCATTCCCTTCTTGCTTTTTTATCTTGTTCTTAACATCCTTGTTTATCATAGCTATTTCCGTATTTGCCGTTGGCTTCATCATTTCTGGAATAATCATTTCAAGCACTAACAACTGATTCCCTGCATACTTAATCCTGTTCTCTGCTTCTAAAAACAAATTTATCAATTTATGAACTGTATGAATATCGCACTGCTGTATAAACTTGTATTCCTTACTTACATCTCCCTTTATTTTTTCTGAAAGAATCTCCTCAAGAACATCCAGTACATATTCTGTAAATTGCTGTAAATTTGTTCCAGATTCTTCTAAAGAATTCAAAATATCAAGGCATTTAGAACCATTTCCCTCAATTAAATACTTAAGAAGTATTATTACTTTTTCTGAATCTGGCAATCCTAAAACCCTTCTCACTTCTTCTACTGTTATTTCATTATCCTTAACATCTTGTCCACTGTATACAACATCTAGAATTGAAAGCGCATCTCTGTAGCTTCCCTCTGCTTTTCTGACTATTATATTAACAGCTTCATCAGACATTGAAATCTTTTCATTCTTTAGCACCTTCTTTATTAAATTTCTAATTTCCTCATCAGTTCCAAGCCTAAAATCATATCTCTGACATCTTGAAAGTATTGTCGGTGGAAGCTTGTACACATCTGTTGTTGCCAATATGAAAACTACATGAGCAGGAGGTTCTTCCAATGTTTTCAACAAAGCATTAAAGGCCTCTGTCGTAAGCATGTGAACTTCATCTATTATATACACCTTATATTTTCCTTCAGATGGAGAAAACTCTATCTTCTCCTTTAATTCACGTATTTGATCGATACCTCTATTAGAAGCAGCATCTATTTCAATCAAATCTAAAAATCTTCCATCTGTTATACTTTTGCAATTCTCACACTCATTACATGGATTACCATCTACCTGCGGATTAAGACAGTTTATTGCTTTTGCAAGAATTCTTGCTGTAGAAGTTTTTCCAGTTCCCCTTGATCCAACAAATAAATATGCTTGTGCTATCTTATTTCTCTTTACAGCATTTTTCAGGAGTCTTATAACATTTTCCTGACCGTACAATTCATCAAAATTTTGAGCTCTATATTTTTGATACAAAACAGAAGACATAGTATGTATATACTAAACGAACTGAACATCTTTGCCAAGTGAACTTTATTTACTCATAGGTTTTAAGCTAGATACCGCCTCATTCAACATCTCAGAATACAATCCGTAGCCCACAGAGTTTATTGCTCCTGATTGGTTCTTACCTAAAATATCCCCTGCCCCTCTAATTTCTAAGTCTTTATTTGAAAGCAAAAAACCAGACCCTAACTCTTGTGAATTCCTTATAGCTTCAAGTCTTAATTTTGCATTCCCTCTTAATTTTTCATAATAGAAATAAGCATAGGCCTGAACTTTGGAGCGTCCTATCCTCCCCCTTATTTGATAGGCTTGTGAAAGACCAAGCATAGTCATGTCATCAATTACTAAAGTATTAACATTTGGGATATCAAGACCATTTTCAATTATTGTCGTACAAAGAAGAATATCTATATTCCGATTTATAAACTGAGTCATTACACTAGATAAATTTTGTACACTCATCTGGCCATGAGCTATCCCTATCCTATGATGAGGAAACATTTTGGTCAACTCATTGTATACATATTCTATTGTTCCAATTCTATTATGCAAAAAATACACTTGCCCATTTCTTTTCAACTCAAATTCAATTGCATTTTTAACACTTTCCCAATTAAACTTTTCAAATTTATTAATTATTTCCAATCTTCCCAATGGTGGAGTCGCAAGTACAGAAATATCTCGTATTCCCAACAGTGCCATATTCAAAGTCCTAGGAATGGGTGTCGCAGTTAAAGACAATACATTACATGTAACCCTTTTAGATTTTATCTTTTCTTTTTGTTTGACACCAAATTTTTGCTCCTCATCAACAACAAGCAATCCTAAATTTTTGAATTGTACAGAATCTTCCAAAAGACTGTGAGTTCCAACAACTATATCAATCTTTCCATCTCTTAAATCGTTCAAAATCTGCATTTTATCATTCGACGAAATAAATCTAGATAAACAAGATATTCTGACTGGATAATTTTTAAACCTATCCTGCAAAGTTCGATAGTGCTGTTGAGTTAATATCGTAGTAGGTGCTAAAAGAACAGCTTGGTAACCAGCATTTACTACAGCAAATATTGCACGCATTGCAATTTCAGTCTTTCCATATCCCACATCTCCAACAAGAAGCCTATCCATGGGCTTTTTCTTTTGGAAATCAGAAACTATATGAGAGGTCGCTAAAATTTGATCGTCAGTATCTTCAAATTTGAATTGCTTTATGAACAAATTCAACTCCTCTATATCATCTTCACTCTTGATAATTGGTTCAATCTTTTGTGTCTCTCTTAAGGCATATAATTGAAGTAATTCTTTTGCGACCTCCTCTGCTCTTTCTTTCGCTCTCTTTGAAATTCTTTTCCATAACCCACTATTCAAACCAGTTAAAATCGGTTTCCCCCTTCCTGCCCCTATATATTTAGTAATCTTTCCAGAAGCACTTGGAGGGACAAAAAGCCTATCCTCTCCAGCATAAGCTATTTCTAAATAATATTTCGAATCTCTTTCTTTAATGCCAACATATTTCCCAATTCCATGATCTTTATGCACAACATAATCTCCCGGAACAATTTTTTTCAAAATTTCCGCAGTTGACAGGTCCATTTTATTTTTCACATCCTCAAAATCTGACAGATCTATCTCACCCACAGCCTCTTTATCTGTTAAAACAACAATTTTAGATATTCCAGAAACGAAGCCTTCCTTTATACTCTGTTGCTCTGAGCCTTTTCTTAGAATCACTTGATCTATGCATGATTTCTCATGCTCAGTAAGGTCATATTCATAATTATCGGCATCATTTGTAAAATAAATAATTCTATACCCACGCGTTTTGTAATTTTCAACAATCCTCCAAATATTCTTAGGAGAAGAATAGTTTTCTGCACCAGGGATTTTCTCTATATTCAAATTAACACTATTTGATATTTCTTCTTCGTCTTCAGTTGCATATATGCGGACAAAATCACTACATTTATCATTGCCTATAACAATGGATGATGAATTATCCGAGAATACTTTTGTTTTTAATTCTCCAATTTTCTTTCTGCTGAGAACTTCTATTATATCCATACTTTCAATATTTTCTCCCAATATTGAAAGCCTTATTAAATTATCGGAATTAAATGGCCAAATTACAACTACATCTCCTAAGATTGAAATTTCTCCCTCATTCCACACTCTTTCCACTCTCTGATATCCCAGTTTTACAAAGTCATCAAGAACAAATTTACCCCCAACATTAAGCAATAATTGGGATGCTTCTGTCCTAGAAGCATTATCATCATTGGGAACTAAAATCCAAACACTCTTGTTTAGAACTTCTCCCAAAAGTTCTGCGGTAAGTTGATAAAAATCAGGATGCACTCCAGAAATTTTTTTCAGAGAAATAACGTCATCAGCCAAATTCTGGTATCCGCTAGCAAGCAACTCCAATAGTAATTTATATCCTCCATTAGTACTTTTCACTCGCATATTCTATCACACTTAAGGTTCTGCCTAGGTATAACAAGAATCCAGTTCTCACCAGCAGAAAAAGATTTCTCAACATATCTAACTACTCAAATATCCAAAATAAATATTAAATAATATGCCATTTTCGCCCTTAAAATGGCTTTCTTTTATTATTTAGGGTGAACCTAGGCTAACCCTTTATATCAAATATTTGTGCCACTACTAAATTTCTTCTGAAAAACAGTCCAGTTTTTCTTACTTCTCTGTAGTCGCTACCTGTTCTAATAACCCCAATATATTAATCTATCTGTTCATATTATGAACTTTAGGTTGGACCTAGGTAGAACCTGCCACGAATGAAAATCGCAAACTGTAGTATAATGGTTTCACTAATTTAGAATGACTAGCAAACAGATATGATAATCGCACATGGGCCAATAGCTTACATAGCAAACCAAGCAATCCAAAAAAAGAGAATAGACCAATTAAAAACTCAGGAGCGTGTAATCGTTTCTCTTTTTTCTCTATTTTTCGGCATACTTCCTGATTTCGATTTTTTCCTAGCGTTACTCTTAAATGTTCCAACATACCAGCATCATCAAATGCTCACCCACTACCCAATCATTTATATTCTGCTATGGATCATTCTTAAACTTCTCACAAGACCAATCTTTAATACCCTCAACAAGAAAAATCAAAATGCAATTTCACTTAATCTCTTAAATATAATTGTGGACACATTCTTGATATCTACTATGTCACACATGTTAACTGATACTGGAATAGCATTCTTCTATCCACTTGCAAAAGTTAAATTTGGAATTTTGCAAGTATTTGACACTCAAAATCTCTTCTTACCGTACGTATTTTCTCCTATGTTTGCACTAGAAATACTTGCTATCTTCATATTTATTGGTCTCATCTACAAAAAAGCACTAAAGAGCAATAAAGCTGTCAATATATTACTAAAGTCACTAACTGCTCTTTCTGTAGCACTATTTGTTTCAATGGTTATAATCTCGCAATACACATACAATAACTCAAAAATGAAAGGTCCTGACGGCTCTATTAACTACGATATAGATTATGACCGTTTGATTGATTCTGATGATATGGACATTGGAAATGATGGTAAGAATAACATATTAAAAGCTAATTCTGTTGATATTTCTGATTCCGCCCTGAATATTGTGAATTCACACAAGTGGACAGCAAATCCTAAAATACATTATTCTTTTGGAGGATTTGACGCATACAGGCTTGTATCTCAAACATATTTTGATGCTCATTTGCCAATCGAGCCAGTACTTAATGACTATATTGTAAAAAACAGTGAACAGAAGAAATATCCATCTAAAAGAACCGATTATATTACTGTTTTGTTTAACTATTTGCAGAGCCAAGATATTTTGATTGAATTAAACACAGATGAATCAGTTGGGCTTCCCTATGGAAAATTGCTATTCATTCAAAAAGACTCTGGGAAAATAATCAATGCGGGAATTACACTCGAAGGAAATAATATAGCTATTGTTTTACCAGATGATAAAGTACTTCAAATGCATGGCTACAATGTACTGCTTGAATCATATATAAATGAAAATAGTCATGTGTATATACAGAAGTAACTAATTCAGCGCTAAATTCAATATTTGTTCCATCGTATCTGCCACTGCATCATTAAGGATTTTTCTTTCGTCTTCAGTAAAATTCATTAAAACAAAATCCTCACCATCTATTTTGTCATTTTTTCTATTCTCTATTCCAATTCTAACACTTCTAAATTCATCTGTTTTTAATTTTGAGATAACATCATTAACTCCATTATGCCCATGAGGACCCTTCCCCATTTGAATTTTGATCTTCCCCAATTCTATATCCAAATCATCATGCATCAGTATAAAGTCATTTTTTAAATCTGATATTTTATACATTCGAACTAATTCCAAAACCGCACTTCCAGAATTATTCATATAAGTTTGAGGCTTTTGTAGTATCACCTTTATTTCACTTCCTATTTTTAAAAAAGCAATTTCCGAATTAGAAAATTTATCTCTACTCCATTCTGTCATGCAAAACTCATCTAAATCACTTAGTTTTTCATACAGTGAATCAATACAGATAAATCCTGCATTATGCCTTGTGTTTTTGTATTTTTCTCCTGGATTTCCCAGCCCTGTTATTAACTTCATTTTGTATATTTTGTAATATATTTTCCTGCATTACAAACATTTCTTCTAGATTTGCATTTTCTTCATTAAATCTGCCTTTATGATTGTAACCAGATACATGAAGAATTCCATGAATAATGTCACGCATAATTTCTTCTTCAAAATTTTTCTTTTTAGTATTTTTATATATGAACTCTGGGCATATATATACCTCTGCAGGAAGTCCTTGTCCATAAGGGTCAAAAGATAACACATCTGTAACATCATTCTTCTTCCTGAACTGCCTATTCAGCCTTTTTATATACTCAGAACTAACAAATATAATATTCACAGCAGAAATATTTTGTACATGAAAATTCTTTTCAAGTAGTACATTCAAATTATCCTTTAACAGACCGTTAATATTTGATACCTTCAATAATTCATCCCAGTTGAGAATAGTAATCTTCATATCATCCAATTATTTCAGCAATGACTCTACTATACCTTTTACAACACTCCCCTCAGCTCTTCCATTTACTTCCTTCATAACCGCTCCCATTATTTTTCCAAGATTTCCATCACCTATCTCTTTTATTTTTTCCAACACCAAACTTTTAATCTCATCTTCATTCATAGGTTCTGGCAAATATTTTTTCAAAAGCTCCAACTGTTCATTCTCCACTTTAAGCAGGTCTTCTCTTCCCATCTTTTGAAATTGCTCTATCGAATCGGCTATCTTTTTCGTTTCTCTCTTGATTTCCTCTACTATCTCACTTTCATTTAGAGAATGTCCCAATTCCACTTCTTTATTCTTAATCTCGGACAAAACAATCCTGAGGATATTTACCTTATTTTCCTCCCCTTCTTTTGCGAACTCAAACATATCTTTTCGCAAACTTTCTACTGACAGCATAACTTACAGACAACAACAATTTATCTTGCCCTTCTTGATGCAGCTCTTCTTCTTCTCTTCATCTTCGCCCATTCTCTTCTTTTGGCTATTTTCAAATCTGCTTTTTTGATTCTGTATGCTTTATTTTTGTAAGTCTCAAGAATCTTTTCGCGCAGAACTTCTCTATGAAGCCTCTTAAGTGCACTATCTATATTTTCGTTAGAGTGTACGATTACAGACATAAAACCTCCTTTTAATTAATATCTTCCGTGGATTATATCATACAAAAATCAAGTTCACTATACACATCAACCAAACATACTTTTAATTTCATTTATATTCACAATATCTTTTACCATAACTGCTACAGTTAAAAGCATCAAAAATATGAAACTGATATTTATGATTGCAGATTCGACATTTTTGCTTAAATCTTTCCGAATTAGACCTTCCAAAAAGAGAATAAAAACTCTTCCTCCATCTAGTGCAGGTATTGGAAGAATATTCATAATTGCAAGAGATAACGAAAGATCTGCAACTACACCAAGTAATGTGATAATTCCTTCATTTTTAAAACTACTTAGAACATAATACATTCCAATTGGTCCAGAAACTGAATTAGATAGATCAGAATAATCACCTGTACTTTTTGCTTCTACAAACATATTTGACAAAATCATTCCCATTAACTTTACATTGTTGACTAAATGTGAGAATCCTGCACTAACTTTATGCTCAGCATATGAAACGAAATATACATAGTTTGATGTCGTGACAATACCGATAATTCCTTCATCTGAAACTTGAACATTGTAATCTTTACATATTTTTTCACCTTCTACAGTACACACATTTATATCTACACTCTGCCCTTTTTTCTGCTTAATAAACTTTGAAATATCATTACTATACACAACTTCGTTCCCATCAATTGATACAATCTCCCCTTTACTTGGCATACCTGCTTTTTCTGCATTACCATCTTCCTTTAGTTCAAGATATTCAACATCTCCTATCTTTTCTCTTCCTATACTTGCCCCTACAGGGGTAAATCCTGACAAATCTGCATTAACATACAATTTCCAAGATGAATTTCCTAAAACAATGTAATATACAAAAATTGCTAGCAGTAAATTCATTGTAACTCCTGCTAACATCACATAAATTTGCTGAATTTTACTTCTAGTTGCTAAGTTTGCAGTTCTCCAGAGTTTTCTACTTACCTTTTCCTCTTCCCCTGGGTCTCCATCACCTAAAATCTTTACATATCCACCAATTGGAAAAGCACGAATACAATAAAGAGTGCCTTTATGCTTTTTACCAATAATTTTAGGGCCAAAACCCAAGGAGAATTCAAAAACTTTAACTCCTATTGATCTTGCTGCGATGAAATGTCCAAACTCATGGACAAATACAAGAATCCCAAGAACAAAAACAACCAAAAGTATGTTAACTATGATATCAAGCATCTCTGTACATCATATTTTATATCGTTAATAGATCCTTCTCTTTCTCTTCCCTCATCTCCTCTATCAAAGTATTTGTTTCCTTTACAATCTTTTCAACTTCATCTCGCAATCTGTCAGCTTCATCCTCTGAAAGTCCCCCTTTTTCCTCTTCATCTATTTCTTTCATATACTTTTGCCTTACCTGACGAACAGCAACTCTTCCATCTTCTATTCTATCCTTCATTATTTTTACATATTCTTTTCTTCTTTCTTCCGTTAAGTCAGGGATTTTCACTAACACTCGGTCTCCTTCTACAATTGAAGAGAAGCCAAGATTGGCAGAAGTGATACTTTTCCCTATATTTTCAACTATACCTTTATCCCAAGGTTGTATACATATCGTCTTTGAATCCATTATGCTTATATTTGCAAGATTTTTAACAGGTGATTCGGTATCATAGGCTCTGATAGGAATATCTTCAACTAACTCACTTGTGGCCCTCCCAGTCCGTATTTGTGAGAGATCCTCTTTAATGTGAGCAACACACCTATCTATGTCTCTTTGAAAGGCTGTTAAATCCATATATTTATATGTAAAATATTATGGATTTATTGTATACCAAATGGCAAAATTCAACAAGCCGAGGGACTATTTTCCAAGCTCCCAGACAAGAATTCTTGAGATTTTTATAGGCTCTCCAAATTTCTGAACATTTTCATCTAAAAGGGACTTTATTGTCTTAGATTCGTCTTTAAACCACTTCTGCTGAAGTAGACATTTTTCAGAATAGTACTTATTCAACTTACCTTCTACAATTTTTTCTATCATTTCCTTAGGTTTATTCTCCTCTTGTGCCTCTCTTTCAAAAATTGCTTTAAGTTCTGCTATCTTTTCTTTAGATATATCGTCCTTATCAACAAACTCTGGCTTCATAGCAGCAACTTGAAGAGCAATTTCATGTGCAAATGCTCTAAAGTCATCATTTTTTGAAACAAAGTCTGTTTTACAATTAACCTCAGCAAGAGACACTAATCTCCCATCTTTCCCATGCACATAACATTCTATTATCCCTTCCTTTTTTTCTTCCTCTTCTTCTATAGGGGAATCCCATCCTCTTTCCTTTATTAGTTCAACAGCTTTCTCAAAATCTTTCCCAGCATCATCATATGCTATTTTACATAAACCTATCTTTGCCCCAGTCAGATTTCTTAATCTCCCAATAACATCACTCCTTGCATTTACATACTCTACTGCCTTATTAAAATCACCACCACTCTGCTCCAAAGCCTCTTTACATAATCCAATACCAGCAGATGTCTTATCCCTCAAAGCTTTAATATCCTCTAACGATATACTCATATGAACTACCTAATAATTTATTTTATTGCTTTTTCTATTTCTTCCAAAGCTTTTTCTCCTATTCCTTTAATACTCTTAATCTCCTCTCTTCCCATATTCTTCAACATTCTAACATTGGAAATTCCTGCCTCCATTAAAGATTTTACTATACGAGATGACAAATTAAGTTCTTCTATTGATTTCTCATCCTCTTTTGCTTTTGCTTTTTCTGCAGCCTCTATCTCAGCATCTATGTTCTTTTCCTTCTTTACTATCCTTACAACAGAAAACTCCTTATCTGTCTTTACCTTACCCTCTCTCAAAGCCTTCATTCTCTCCCTGTCATCTTCCTCCATTTTCTGTTTTCTTTCTCTTTCTTCTAAATATTCTCTATGCAACCTCTCTAGCCTCGCTTCATGATCCCTCCTTAATGAAATTACTGATTCCGCCTTCTTTGTCTTACCACAAATATTTCCAAACAGATTCACAAACAAAGTTATGCTCTTTATGGAATCATCATTTGCAGGTATTGGATAATCAATTACATCAGGATTACAATTAGTATCTATCAGACCTATTATTGGAATATTCATATTCCTTGCCTCTTTTATAGCATTTTCCTCTACCTTGCTATCGATGATTATAACCGCAGAAGGTAGCTCATCCATAAATTTAATACCATTATATATTTTGTTTAATCTATCAACTTCTTTCTGCATAACAAGCATTTCCTTCTTTACTCGTCCTTCTCCTCCCTTTGCCAAATCCTCTTCCATTTTCAAAAGGTTTTCCACACTTTTTTTAATAGCATCAAAATTTGTAAAAAGACCACCTGGCCATCTTCTGTTTATGTAAAACATCCCATTTTGAAGTGCACAATTCTGTACTATTGTTGCTGCCTGCCCCTTTGTTCCAACAATTAAAATATTCCCCTGCTCACTATATTTCGACAACGCATTTAAGGCCTTCTCTAACTCCTCTGATGTCTTGACCAAATCTATTATATGAATTCCATTCCTCTCCTCATATATGTACTTCTCCATCCTCGGATCCCATGCACTCTTCTTGTGCCCAAAATGACATCCTGCTTTTAATAAATCTATTAACTCTGGTAATTGAAAACTTTTATTTTTAGTCTCAGTTTTCTCCAAGACTTCTTTTTTGGTCTCTGCCATATTTTTTCCTTTCCTTTTAAAAAATATTTCTGAAGGGGAATATATTTTACATATATCACCCAGGATCGGTCAGAAATATATGAGATATTAAACAGGCTGATTATACATGCGAAATGTTACTGATGCAAGTAAATTAAATCTCTATACGCTTCCATTCGTCCTTCCCTATAACTATGTGGTCTAAAAGAGTAATTCCTACCAAATCCATTCCCATTTTTAACTTTCTCGTTATATCCTCATCTTCCCTACTCGGCGTGGAATCTCCAGAGGGGTGATTATGAGCAATAATCACACTATTTGCATTCAATTCTAATGCTGGAATTATTACATCCCTAGGAGCAATTGATACTCCATCAATACTCCCTATACATATTGTTCTTCTCTTTATCAATTCAAACCTAGAATTAAGAAACAAAGCAACAACATATTCCTGTTTCTTCCTCCCTATATCTTTAAGCACACCATAGGCATCTGCCGAATCCCTCACAAAACATTTATTCGCATCTTGAGGTTCATACAGCCTCCTACCCAACTCTATACCACATAAAATTCTCATAGCAACGACAGGACCTATCCCAGAAATTGAATCTATATCTGTCACCGAAAGACTCTTTCCATCCTCCAATCTCTTTCTAATCAAATACAATGTACTTTTTGCAACAGACATAAAATCTTTCCCCTTAACTCCACTACCCACTATAATAGCTATCAATTCCATATCAGATAGGTTATCAACTCCATATTTCAAACATTTCTCTCTCGGAAGCATATTCCAATACCATACATTCTGAAAATGAAAAATTTCTTAAACCGTTTTTTTCCTATGCTTACGCTCTTTTTTGATATATCGGCAATTTGGATAACCACTACATCCAATAAATGTACGACCCCATTTACCCCTTTTTTCCACTAAATTACTTCCACACTTAGGACATTTTTCATTCAATAGTAGAGGAACTATACCTTTGCACTCTGGATAATTTTCACAAGCCCAGAACTTACCATATTTTCCACTCTTAAGAACAAGCCTTGATTTACAAACAGGACATTCTGTAGGATGAGCATACTTTTCAAAATCTAAATTCTCAACAACTCCAGATATATCTTTCATTCCTGTACACTTAGGAAACTTTGCACAACTTAAAAACTTCCCATACCTTCCAACCCTAACAACCATTTTTCCTCCACAAATGGGACATTTTTCTTCAGAATCTCCAAGTATTACCACATCTTCTTTATTCACATCTTTCAAAGCTTTTGCTATATCTGCCATCAATGGCTTGTACTGTGCATCTATTACTGGAACATATTTCTTTTCACCTCTAGCAATACCATCAAGTTCATCTTCTACTTTTGCAGTATATTCATAGTCAACCAATTTCTTAAAATTATTCCTCAAGAAATTAGTAACAACTCTTCCAACATCTGTTGGATACATCGATTTTCCCTCTCTTTCGACATATCCTCTTGCAGAAATTGTTGAAATGATCGTTGCATATGTTGATGGTCTGCCAATTCCAAGCTCTTCCAATTTTTTAATTAATGAGGCTTCAGTATATCTTGCAGGAGGTACTGTAAACTTCTGCTCATTTGCAAAACTTAGCAGTTCAAATTCATCACCCTTTTCAATTCTAGATATTTTTTGCACATCATCATCACTATTCCTCCCTCCACCGAGAACCTTCCTAAATCCATCAAATATTACTCTCTCACCACTCATAACAAACATGTACTCTGGAGATTTAACATCCTTTGGTACAGTATACACAGTGAGCTGTTCAACCTCCTTATTTTTCATCTGACTTGAAACAGCTCTTTTCCAAATCAAAGAGTAAAGTTTCCCAGCTTGACCACCTAGTTCTCCTGCTATCTTTTCCTCTGAGACATTAAAATCGGTCGGACGAATTGCTTCATGAGCTTCTTGTGCATTTTTAGATTTTGTTTTGTAGTAGTTTGGCTTTTCTGGAAGGTATTCTTTTCCATACCTTTTTTCAACAAGTTTTCTAATACTTTCTACTGCTTTACTGCTTAAGAAAAAAGAATCTGTTCTCATGTATGTTATATATCCCGATTGATACAGAATTTGTGCTAAGTCCATAGTTTTTTTCGAAGAAAAACCAAGTCCATTGTATGCCGACTGCTGAAGTGTTGATGTTGTAAATGGAGGATATGCATGTTTACTAATACTCTTCTTATTTACATCCTTTGCTACAAATGGGCTATGTCCTATTATTTTTTCAATTTCATCGACTTCTTCTTTGCTCTTTGGTACATATTTTTTCCCATCTTTTCGGCTTAGCTGTGCTACTACTATTTTATTTGAAGAATCCTTAAGTTTTACGGAAACTTCCCAGTACTCCTCGGAATTAAAAGCCTCTCTTTCCTCTTCCTTTTCTACAACAAGCCTAAGAGCAACCGATTGAACTCTTCCTGCAGATAGACCATACCATATTTTTTTCCAAATCAATTCAGAAAGCTTGTAGCCTACCAATCTATCAAGAACTCTCCTAGCCTTTTGAGCATTAACTAAATCTATGTTTATTTCTCCCACATTCTTAATAGCTTCCTTTATTGCATCCTCTGTTATTTCGTGAAAAGTTACTCTCTTCGGATCTTCTAGCTTTAATACATTCGCTACATGCCAAGCTATTGCTTCTCCTTCCCTATCAGGATCCATTGCTAAATATACATTTCCATCTTCTGGGATAGCTTTTTTCAAATCCTTTATAATCTTTCCTTTACCATATATATTTTCATACATTGGTTCATATCCATTATCAACATCAACCCCAAGTTTACTCTTTGGAAGATCAATAACATGCCCAACCGTTGCCATAACTTTGTAATCCGGTCCCAAATATTTATTTATCGTCTTAGCTTTTGATGGAGATTCTACAATCAACAGATTTTTGTATGAATACTTACTCTGTCGCTTTGAAGATGATGTCTTCGCCTTTTCTTTTTCAATTTTTTTTGTTTTTTCACCTTTTTTCATATCAGCGATGGTTGTAATCATATCCCACAGTTCATTTGAAAGCAATTACATTATCCGTTATATCTTGTTGACTCGTAATTATACATTATATCTTTAATGGAATTTTGTACTGGTTTGTGATTGGTTCTGTTAAATTGCGGAAATCATCAAGCCCACATAGAAGTTCTGCACCTTGTTTTGCTAATTCGTTACATCCAGCAGAGACAGGACTATATATACTTCCAGGCACAACATACACATTGCGATTGTTTTCTAATGCATATTTTGCAGTTATCAGGGATCCGCTGTGAAGACCTGCTTGAATGACTACACAATCCATTGAAAGACCTGCAATTATCCTGTTTCTTAAAACAAACATATATTTTTGAATGACTGTTTCTGAAGGGAATTCGGAGAGTACAAGTCCTCCATTTTTTATTATTTTCTCAGCAATTGTATATCGTATACTAGATACCCCTGTGGGTATAACTGCAATTGTTTTAATATTCCTTTTTAGACATATACTGTGTGTAAATTCATCCACACCTCTAGCCAAACCGCTTACTATTGCTATATTTGTTTTGCATAGATCTACAGTAAGAAAATTACTAATTATATTCCTTCCATAATTAGTAATATTACGTGTCCCAACAATTGAAATATGGTCAAAGTCTAAAAGATTTACATCTCCCCAACAGAATAACCTCTTTGGCGGATCATATATTTGTTTAAGTAAATATGGGTATCTTCTATCCTCGTATTCTATGATTGTCATGCACCGAAGATATACTACTCACATTAAAATTTTGTTAAATCAATCCGTTTGATATCATCCAATCAATCATTGATCTTGCTATTGCTGTTGCATTGTAACTTTGCCCACCATCTTCCAAAAATATCGTAAGAACATATTTTGGATTTTCATATGGAAAGAATGTTGTAACCCAAGCATGCGTGTGTTCATATTCTCCATTCTTGTTCAGCTTTCCAAACTCCGCAGTACCAGTTTTTGCAGCTACCTTTATCTTCATACCAGCAACCCCAGTTATTGTCGCTCTAGGACCATTAACAGCACTATACATACCCTCTCTAACAACTTCTAGAGCCTTCGAACTTACTATATTTTTATCTATATCTTCAAATACCACCTGCTCCTGTTCTTTTTTCTCATTAACAAAATACTTTGCAAGATGAGGTGTACGCAGTGTTCCTCCATTAGCTATTGCTGAAGTCCAATTTGCCATTTGCAACGGCGTTACCAATGTAATTCCCTGGCCTATGACAGAGTTGCAAGAATCACCTTCTGGATACCATACGGGTTCAAGCCAAGGACTTGTTGTGTTTGCCAATGCAATTTTGTTTGATGGAGATGGTAGCCTTCCAGCTGCTTCTCCAGGTAAATCTATTCCCGTATATTTACCAATACCAAATTTCTCGAGATATGGAACAAGAGCATTCATATCCCAATGACGGATCAACTCACAAAAATAGATATTAGAAGACACTGAAAAAGCATCTATCATGTTTAATGCACCATATGCATGATTTCCATATTCTTGGAATGGAGCCCCACTTGAAAATGTGTACCCTGCACGACTTACATATACAGTATCCTTCGTTACCACACCGGCATCTAATGCTCCAGCAGCAACTATTGTTTTAAATGTTGAACCCGGAGGAACTTGTGCCCCTATAGCTCTATTGAGCAGAGGATTCTTAGGATCATTGAGTAGTGCATCATACTCGCTTTTTGAAATACCTCCGACAAATGGATTGTTATCATATCCAGGGAATGATACCAATGCCAATATTTCACCATTTGTAACATCTTCTAGTATCCCAGCCCCTCCTATTGCCTTGTAATCGCTTACACCTTTTTCTAAAAGAGAATACAACTCTTTTTGAGCATTAATATCTATTGTTAAATACAGATTTTCTCCAGCCACAGGCTCTTTAAGGGTATATGGTTCATCTGACACAGTCTTCCCTACAGCATTCACTTCCCAAGCAACCTGCCCATGCTCACCTAAGAGTTTTTCATCATATTCTCTTTCTATTCCGGTTATACCTATTGTATCAGTTATATCAACATAGTCCTTCTTTTCAAGATCCTCAGCGGTTACATCTCCAGTATATCCTAAGATGTGTGAAATTATATTTTTTTCAGGATAATATCTCTTACTTCCATCTTCTATATATACACCAGTAAGTCTATCTAAATTGGCCTTTACCTTTATTGCCGTATCATTGTCTATATCTTCTGCTATTAGTATTTCTTGAAAATATGGACTTTCCTTATGAACTGAAAGTATTTTTTCCATTATTGAAGAATATTCTGACTTTCCATCACTTTTATTCTTTTTCCAATTATCCCCAAGTATCTCTGCCAACAAATCAACTGTCTTTTGTAATTTCTCAGCCTCTACATATCCATCTGAGTCCAAATAGTTTTCAATGAGAATATATACATTCATAGATGATACATTTTGTGCCAAAGCTACACCATTTCTGTCTAAAATTGCACCTCTTAAAGCTGGTTCTGTTTTAATCTTCACTTTATTTGTTAAAGATTTACTAAGCATTTCCTCCCCTTCTGCTACTTGTAAAGTAACCAAGTCTTTTACCAAGATACCAAAGATACCTATGAACAATATGAACAAAACAATATAATTCCAAGCTGGATTGATATTATCTTCGTGATTTTTCTTTACCGAATTACGCAGAGTTGTTGTCAGCTCTTTTTTATTCCAATGTATATTGAACTTCCTACTTTTATTATTTTTTTCAATTTTTTTTGAAATCTTTAAGTCCATTTTTATCCCAGTTTTATATTTGATTTATCACCTTCCTTTCTAAATCGCCCTGCAACTATTTCACAAAGTATAATTATTACTAAGGAGATAATAGAACGAAATAAAGAAATTTTTAATACATCAACTGTTATTGGAGCGAATGTTCGATTTAAAAAGAACGAAGGAAGTACAAATAAAAGGGAATAGTAAACAAAAAATGCAAACATCCTTACAATCCATGAAAGTATTCCAGCTTCTGTAGAGAAAAATATTGACAAAACAGAGAAAAATATTAAGGCCAACATGGCAGTTAAGAAATTGGTTCCAAGCATATAATGCGAAGTTACATCTGCTATCAAACATACTATGAACATTAAGGAAAAAAGTACTCTCCAATCAACCTTTTTGTACAAGAACAAGAAGAGTATAAATGCAACATTTATCCCCAATAGGCTAGAAAAAAGACTTTCCAGAAATGTAAATAGAAAAACTCCAGTTATTGTGTATATCAGCTTTAATACAATCATATTTCAACAAATACAGTAATTAGATCATCATAGTTAATTAGTGGATTTACATATCCAGTTTTCGATGTGCTTGCAGGATTGTCAGATAGACCAACAAGATAACCAAGTATTAAATAACTACCAACTTTTTCATCATTTATTACAACGACATCTCCTTCTTTAACATTTGCATCAGCAGATATGTTTTCAACTTTGATACCATTACCTGTACCTATGGCTACAGCTTTGCTCAGTACTGCAGGAGAGGATGAAATAGCTGCATTTTCAACACCGCGTTCGGTAACTATTACTTCAAAATTGCTCCCCTTGGACAAAGGAAGTTTTACCAAAGATCCTGCTTTATCCGATTTTATAACTTGCCCAATATATACATTTCCTATACTTACAACATTGTCTTGCTTCACTCCATCATCACTTCCAGCATTTATCTTTATGTATTCGGAATCATTCCCTCCAAGTACTTTACACTCAACATATTTTTTTGAAATGTCAGAAAGATTAAGTTGCTTTTTAAGAGATTCATTCTCCTCTTTTAGTAGAAGATAGTATGCATTGTTAATATCTTTTTCATACACATCTGTCTTCAGTTTGCTATAGTTTTCCATAAATTCACTCATCTCAACAAAATTCTGCAGATACTCTTTTACATTAGTCCCTATTTTTGTTCCATCATACGACACAGGCTCAAATACATACGATATTCCATTTCTAAGAGAAGTTGCCAACCCAATACTATCTAGCAAAATGAAGATTATACCTGCAAGTATACTTACAGATATATACGCATATGCATTGTCAAAAGCAGATTTTGTTTTTCTCATTCTCAAACAAAAGTCGTTTAATTAAACCAATTCGTCCCACGATTTTTGTATTCTTTGGAGTAAATCTATGTGATCTAGCATCAAGGCTGTTCCTTTTGCAGTAGCAGAAAGAGGTTCATCAACTATTTTAACTGGCATATTAAGTTCTTCACTCAAATATGTATCTATTCCTCTAATTAAGGCACCACCACCAGCAAGATATACTCCAGAAGTCAGCAAGTCCTTAAGAAGCTCTGGTGGAGTATCTTCTACAGCATCTTTTACTGCTTCTGTAATTATTCCAATCGTGTTCATTATTGCTTCCCTTATCTCTATACTATTTATCTCCACAGTCTTAGGAAGTCCTGTAAGTAAATCCCTTCCCTGAACACCCTGTTTCTTTTCTTTTTTCAATGGAATAGCTGAACCCATGAGTATTTTAATATCTTCTGAACTCCTTTCCCCTATCAAAACATTGTATTTATTTCTTATGTAGTTAACTATATCTTCATCCATTTCATCACCTGCTACTTTCATTGTTCTATCAACCACAATATCCCCCAATGAAAATACGGCTATGTCTGTTGTCCCTCCCCCAATATCTACAATCATGCTACCTGAAGCATCTTCAACAGGAAGGCCAGCACCTACTGCAGCAGCCATAGATTCCTCAACTATGAAAACCTCCCTTGCCCCAGCAGTTTTTACTGCATCTATAACTGCCTGTCTTTCAACCTCTGTTACTGAAGATGTTACTCCGACGATGACTCTTGGCCTTGGTATTTTAAACCCCTTGCTGAAATATGTATGAGCTTTCTTAATGAAATGAGAGATCATTGCCTGTGTTGTATCAAAATCTGAGATAACTCCATCTCGAAGAGGTCTTACTGCAACTATATTTGCAGGAGTACGCCCTATCATCTGACGAGCTTCTTTTCCAACAGCAAGAACCATTTTTGTTCGTTTATCAACTGCAACAACAGAAGGCTCAGATACGACAACTCCATGATTTCTCATGTAAACCATAGTATTGGCAGTACCCAAATCTATACCAAAATCATATGTAACTAACTCCCATAGGGAATCAAACATACCCATCGCATTATCGTTTAAATAATATACAACATTATACAACAAAAACTGTTCATTTAAGAACCAAAAGAGTAAAAATTTCTCTGAAGAATGTAAGACTACTTAGACGCTTCCTTTTGAAGCTTTTTGTAACACTTCATACAGACTGTAAGTTTTGCTGGAACACCATCAATTTCAACCTCAACTGAGCGAAGATTAGGCTTAAAAGCTCTCTTAGTTTTAGGAGCTTTATACCTCCACCCAACAGAATGCTTGTGCTGTATACTATTACCAGATATTGTAGATTTTGAACATAGATCACATCCTTTTGACATAGTCCGTGCATTATATATTAAAACTAATGATGGTGCAACTCTTTACACTGTATATTAATTAAACTTAGTTAAAGTATACCCCCTAGGGTATACTTGCTTCTTTATAGCTACCTCTTCATAGTGTATAATGGACCAACTATGTTTGACATAACATGGATGGTTTTTGCATTACCATCAATAATTTTAGCTTCAGCAGTGCACGAATTTGCACATGCTCGAACTGCATATCAATTGGGAGATCCAACCGCAAAGGCGGAGGGAAGAATGACTCTTAATCCCCTAGCCCACATAGATCCAATAGGAATCATATGTATGATTTTCTTCAGATTTGGATGGAGCAAACCAGTTCCAATAAACGAGAATAACTTCACAAACAAAAAACTCGGAATATCCCTTTCTGCACTTGCAGGTCCAGCATCAAACTTTGTGATCCTTCTTCTAACAGCCCTGCTCAACTATCTACTCAAGCCAAGTACTGCTTCTCCATTACATTTTTTCCTAGTTGTATTTGCAATAGTGAACTGCTCCCTTTCTATCTTTAATCTAATCCCAATCCCACCACTTGACGGACATAAAATCATAAGTGGATTTCTTCCAAATCGCTTAGCATACTACTGGGAAGATATTGAAAAATATTCACTAATACTAATGCTTATCCTAGTTCTCCCAATATTTCCCTTTGGCTCTATAGCCTCATATATTATCTCTATTGCAATTGATAATATAATGGTATTACTTGGTTTCTACTAATCAAAATACTAACGGCTTAAATATATTTGTTTTGTGTATACTAACAAGATATAATGATAATGCTCTGATTGGATATAGGCGGTTTCATAGCTCCATATTGTAGAGCTTGGGATCCCAAACAGTGTAAATCGCTCAGTCCTGTGGGATTGAGTTGAGGGAACCCACTTGTTCTTTTTGAGCTCTATGACTCTGCCTCCTTTCAGAGCGTTTACTATTTCCCTTTTGCATTGACTATACCCCTATTGTATAATAGACTCCGTTTAGGATGCCGAAGTAGCTCAGTTGGTCAGAGCAGCTGTTTTGTAAACAGCAGGTCAAGAGTCCGAGTCTCTTCTTCGGCTCCATTGTGCAGAGATGGCGGAGCGGTCAAACGCGGTGGACTGTAAATCCACTCCCTTCGGGGTTCATTGGTTCGAATCCAATTCTCTGCACCATTGTCATATATATAACTTTATCTTCATCCTTGATATAATCGGCTCACTGCTGGATTAGCTCAGTTGGTTAGAGCACATTCATGGTAAGAATGAGGTCCTGA
>ENA-UOYA01001152-UOYA01001152.1-activated-sludge-metagenome-genome-assembly--contig:-NODE-1152-length-29589-cov-42.128835_pt1 | contig 29589 bp, 39 predicted proteins | sample MGYA00238163_ERZ764804 | MGnify/ENA primary metagenome ERZ764804 (study PRJEB28919, sample SAMN05720223) | activated sludge metagenome | isolation source: Anaerobic digester | place: Hong Kong... | reverse complement strand
AAAATACTTAATTTAAATAGGGGGTAACAAAATGAGTAACACAAAAGTAAAAGAACTGGAAAACGAAGTATTAGATTATCTTCTGGACAATTGGGGAAGTACCGACACAAAAGTAAAAATAAATTATCTCAGGTTATTGGTAGAGAATTATTATAAGGAGCGAAAGAAATATGAACATTCCTAAAGAAGCAGAAATCAAATTTTCAACTAAAGAAGCCCGTAGGTTTAATAAATGGGAAAATGATAGGTTAAAAAACTTATCTCAAATTGATTTCGGTAAAATTTACAGTGATTTTTACGTTAAAAGTTATGGAAGTATGAGTGAACATATAACATACATAATAAACAATTATTATAAGGGGCCAGATAAATGAATATAATAGAAGTAATAAACCAACTTGAAAACGGTAAAAAAATAAGGCGTAAAGGATGGAACAACCTAGCGCTAATAAGTTATAGGGATTATAGTTTTATATATACTTTATACATGTATGATTTGGTTTCAAATGAATATGTAAACCCATATATTATTTATCAGTTTACTGTAAGTGATATATTAGCTGATGATTGGAAGGTAGTGGAATGAGTAAAGATTTAAAAATATTGGCAATTAATAATGCTACATTTGAAAAACCTTTATCTAGTAAAAAAGCTTTTAAGAAATACAGGGAAATAAAGAATAAAGAGTGGGTAGATGAATTAAAAAATATTGTTCTTAGAGCTAATCCACCACCAGATTTAATAGAAGATGGTGCTACAATTGGTGCAATAAGAATTGATATCGGTTCTGGAAAAATATAAAGGAAACAAAAGAGGATTAAATGACAAACCCACATCTTAAAGTAGCATTTTTGGATATATTCGAAAGTGTTGGTTATACTAAAGAACGTTTAAAAGAAAGATTAAATAAATTTAAAGAATTAGAAAATAATTTAGAAGGTAGTGGTTATACATTTTCCAAACATACAAAACTACATGTGGAAATGTTAGAAAAATTAACAAATGATTAGGTGGTAGTAGAATGAGAATAACAGAAACTTTGAATTTATCTTGTACTACATGCAAAGCTAAACTCAAATTTGAATCTATATTAAATATGGCAATAACACAGACAAAAACACCTATTTGTGTTGAATGTTTTGATAAATTAGAAAATATAAAACAACTGGAAAACACACTAAAGGATATTAAGAAAGTGTTAAAGAGGAGTTAAATGACTGATACTACAAATAAAAATAAAATGACCAAAGAACAAAAAATTATTGTCCACGTTGAATTAGACCCAGAGCTACTTGAGAAAATAGATCAAGAAGCTGCAAAAGATTTGCGGACAAGAAAAGCACAGGTGCTTTATATTTTAAGGGAACATTTTAGAGAAGAGAAGAATTAAAAAAGAACTAAAATCTTAACCTTTTAGCGTGGTAAATTAGCAACATTTGTCATAACCTAGCTTATGTATACGAATTTATACAACATTTTTTTAATTTATTTTTTGAGATTTTAATTTTTTGGGGGGATATAAAGATAAGTTCTAGGAAAAGTGCATCAAGACCTAGAACTTACTAACAATTGCTAAATAACAGATACTAAATATAATTGCCTAAGTCAAGCGATATCTATATAATAACACTTAAAGAACCTTGCAATTTTTATACATGTTATCGCTATTTACTGATGAGGACGTAAAAACTAAACGTCAAAAAGATTTCCGTTTTTACACTCCTAACCCTAAACAAGCAAGCTTTCATAAAGCAGGGGAAGAGGCTATTGAGCGTCTATTCCTAGCAGGTAACAGAACAGGTAAAACCTATTGCGGTTGTATTGAAGATGCAATCCACTTAACGGGAGTTTATCCTGATTGGTGGGATGGGCATAGGTTCAATCACCCAATTGTTGCATGGGTAGCTTCTGAAAACTACGAAATAACCCGAAACGTTTTGCAGCTTAAATTGATTGGTGGTTATTCTTCTGATGGTTCTAACACTGTTGGTCTTATTCATCCTAGCCTAATCCTAAAAAAAGCAATGCTCTCAGGAGTTAACGGAGCTATTGACTATGTCCATATAAAACATGCTAGCGGTGGATTCTCCAGTCTTTACTTTAAATCTTACAAGCAGGGTAGAGAGAAGTTTCAAGGAGCAAGATGCCACCTTATCCATTTAGACGAAGAACCGCCTAAGGATGTGTATACCGAATGCGCTATGCGTCTTGCAGATGTAGACGGAGTAGGACAAGGACGTTTAATTCTTACGATGACGCCTTTAAAGGGTTATACTGAGATGATGTCTTACTTTTTGGAACAAAGAGTCTCAAAAATAAGAAAGGAAGAAATAACCTCTCTAGAAGATTTGCAAAATGAAGATTTTGAGATAGTCCGTAGCGACCCAGAAATAACCATTAACGGCAAATATTATATCCAAGCTACTTGGGACGATAACTTGCACTTATCAGACGAAACAAAGCAGCAGCTAAGAGCTACTTTAAAGCCTTATGAATTAGAAGCTAGGGAAAAAGGAATACCAAGTGTTGGTTCTGGTCTGGTTTATCAAGTACAAGAAAGTGAATTTTTAATTGAACCTTTTGAGATTCCTGTGCATTTTGCTTGCGTATTCGGGATGGACGTTGGCTTTTTTGCTCCTACCGCCGTTGTGTTCCTTGCTCATGATAAAGATAACGATACTCTCTACGTCTACAAAGAATATTCAGTTAGCGAGAAAACCGCTGCCCAGCATGCTTATAGCCTAAAACTTATGGGATGTGATTGGATTAGAGGGGTTTGTGATCCAGCAGTTAATCAAGGTTCTCAAAGAGACGGCGAGAAATTAATTGATGATTATGCTAAAGCTGGGCTTAAGCTGGAAAAAGGAAGATATGCCAAAGAGCTTGCTGTAGATAATGTGCTAGAGCGAATAAGAACTGGGAGGTTCAAGGTCTTTAATACCTGTCGTAAATTTATGGAAGAATGGCGGGGATATTCAAGAGACGATAAAGGTAAAATCATGAAAGGGCGAGACCATTTAATGAACGCTCTAGAATTTGCTATGCTTGACGGCTTACCAATGGCACGGACAAAAAGACAGGTGGAAATGCGTTATAATTACAATGACAGACCAAGATATTTTTAATTATGGACAAGGATACACTTAGAATATTTAGTTTTTGCGGCGGAGGTGCTAAAGGATACGGAGCTAATCGCTTTATGCAAAAGTTCCTACACCAATGGGGAATACCGCAAGCTGATTTCTGGAAATATGCAGATGTTATGTGTGGTACGTCAATTGGTGGAATACTTACTTGTGGTTATGCTTACGGGCGAACTCCTGATTATATGGAAAGCTTTTTTGTAAACGATGCTAAAAGAGTATTTACAATTAGAACAACTGAGGAATGGAATAATGGTAGTCATGATGCTAATACAGATTCTAATAGACCTAATGTACTACAAAAAATAAGTATGATTGCAATCGATGATCCATTTTATAAGTCGGCTTATGAAGATTCAAATTATGGTCATAATATATTGCAGCAAGTACTTATTAATAATTTTGGTACTGATACGCTCGCTGATTTAAAAATTCCCGTTGTTATTCCCGCTTATGAAGAAGATATGAAAAGATATGTTGTATTTTCTAATTTTAATGATCCTACTTATTTTATAGGAAACACTGAAACTATAGTAAACGTTGCACGAGCAACGTCTGCTGCGCCTGTATATCTACCTGCTCATAGTTTTAACGGACATACTTATAGCGATGGTGGAATATACGCAAATGATCCGATATTAGCAGCGATCAATGTAGGTTTAAGCATAAAACCTCAAGCTACTAGAATTGTTATAGTAGATGTCGGTTGCGGAATAGGTAACATGAGTTTTGACGGCAGTAGTTCTGCAACGGGAATTGACCATGCAATAGCTAGAGTTTTTGGTTTAATGAATGTAGCTATGGTTGGAGCAGAAGAATGGAGTAGATATTATTTAGATTACTTAAGTAATAGACTAGCTCGCGATATGTATTACTATAAATTTCAACCTAAATTTCCCGAAGATTTTCCGAATGAAATGGACAATAGCACTAGTGAATGGTTTGCACTGCTTGGTAATTTAGTTGATACTCATTATTCAAACGAAAGCGATAAAATCTCAAGTATATTAGCTCATTTAACAGCATGAAGTACGATCGTTTATATAATTTTATATCGCCTGTTACAGGTAAATTATCCCTAGATAAAGGATATGTCTTACTCGGTGATAAAGATGGAAGGTCTTTTACTTCACCAGTTCTAATTGACATGCGTCAAGATATAATTGATTTAAAAAGAGATATAGGGTATTTCGAAAAATTAGATTATAATAAAATATGGATAGGTGATTTTAATAAAAAGCCTATGCCTAGAACTCAAATAGGAGTTATAAATTTACCTCCTTTAGCCGAGGCAATATTTCCTAACCCTGTAAGCGGTCTTAGTGGAGATTTTAAGATACCTAATCCTACGTATGATTATTTATCCGCTTTTGATTGGATAATGTCTGGGCCGTTTTTACCTCAAATTTATGCTACAAAATATGACATGTCAGGTAATCCGATAGGAACTGATATATCATCTTCTTTAGCGATGACACAGGTAAGAGCATCTCAAATTATGAAGAGGTTTGATAATGCTAATTTTATTGTCGGTAGTTCTTTAGTAGAGTTTGGTTGGGAAAATCCTAAAATGTCTCTTATTCCCGAGCAGTTAAAACAATTATACGGACTTGGAACAACATATACATTTACAAAAGCACAATCGCTTGGCAGTTTGGAAACGGGGTTATTAAAAAATACTGTTAATGATAGTAAAGGAATATTATCTAAAGCTATTGCAGGTACAGATTATGTTGATTTTGTAGACGAACCTATAGGTAATTTTGTAGTAAGACCTTTCCCTGAAAGTAAATATATTGCAACTATTCCATTAACAATTGAAGAATTAGAAACATCCTTAACAACTTTAGTCGGTTTAAAAGTAGCATATGAAGCGTTTGTTACTGAGACAAATACCGAAATAGCGGCAATTAATACAAAAAATGTTTCTCAGGATGCAGCAATAAGTTCTACTGAAAGTATAGCTGCGGCAGCAGAAGAAACGGCAGGAACGGCTTTAAGTACTGCAACGGCAGCAGAGGCAACGGCTAGTGCTGCAGAAGCGACGGCAGTTGCAGCGGAAGCATCGGCAGTAGCAGTTGGGGCAGAACTTGAAACACAAATAGCGGTATTGGCAGGTGTTGAAACTATAAGTGTGTTATCTTCAACTTTAGCTTTTGTTGGATTATCTAATAGTACTAAAAATCAAGTTGAGTATATAAGAGGTCAAACTTTGAATGTAAAAAGCAAATGGTATTCAGCCGATTTAAACGATGAGGGACATAATGCCGTAGGTGATTTTGAGTTTAGATTTCCGTCTGGATATAATTCTGAAGATAGAGGACATGGAACATTGTGGTTTGATTCCAGTGGAAGAAAAGACAAATTTATTGATTATTCATCGGAACCGGGGTTACGTATTTTTTCATGGGATAGTGGCGGTGATCATATTGGGTATGATGATCCTATAGCACCTGTTCATATGGGAATATTTGGCTATCAAAATAAATATCATGTGTGGCCGATTCCTAATCCGACTCCAGTTTATAAAGGTTTTATATTTAGATCGGAGTTTCATAATGAAGATAGTGATAAGGATGATTATAGATTTCCTAAAAATTTTGGTTTGTATGATGCAAAACGTACTATTAGCGTAGTTGGGGAAAAACATTTTGGATGGGATCGTTTAATTCGTATTTTTGAATATGATTATGAGTATTTTACTTTTTATAAAAAATTAAATTTTAAAGAAGATGTAGATATTGAGAAACAGGTAAATTTTTTAACTACTGATGGAATTAATATGCCTGCCGGTAGTACTAGTCAAAGACCTGTTAATCCTAAAATAGGGTGTTTTAGATACAATACTGACGGAGGATTAGAAGTTTACAGCGGTACTAATTGGATGCAATTAAGTGCAGGAGGTAATAGCGGTACTCCTATAGATATAATAGGTTGTCCAGGTTTAACTATAGAAAATTTGCTTAATGGAAAGATCAGTTTAACTTTAGGATCAGAATTACAATCTTTAGCTGCTTTTGATCAACTAGGATTAATGTCAAGAATAGCAAAAGACACTTACACGACCAGAGAAATAATAGCAGGAGCAGGCATTAGTATTATTAACGGCGATGGTATATTAGGGAATCCTGTTATTAATATTAATAACACTGGAGTAACGGCTAATACATATTCTTATCCAACTAGTATAACTGTTAATGATCAAGGAAGAATAACCGATATTATAAGCGGAAATCCAACAGATGAATTAACTACTATAACATTAACAGGAGCAGTTATTGGAGCTGGGACTGAAACAATAGATACTTTTTTAAATCCTAATCAATTCATAAATCAGCGTAATTTTAATATTAATTGGTCTAATGGTGGATTAGCTGCTGATTTTGTAAAAACAAATACATTAGCAGAAGTATTTGGGGCAAATAACCCGCCATCAACTTACACTGAAGTTATTGAGTCAGGTAGCGGTTCTAATAGAAGAGCTTGGTCTATTGAATATAAATTAGGGTCGGCTTCTACGAATAATGAAAGAAGTTATTCTATTAAGTTTACTGAAACTACAGGTGGGGTTTTGATTCCATTTTCTATAAAAATGTTTGCTGGAAGTTTAAGTACTTATTTTGATACTCCTATAGATATGCAAGATAATTCAATTATTAATGTTCGTCTTCCTTTCCTTAGATATCCTATATTCGGTACTGAAGCTGCTACAAAAGATTATGTTGATGATAGTACTATAACAACTAAAAATTATGCTTATAATTTATTTGTTGATGGTAAAACTTACATTGATACTTCTAGTTCTAATACTTATGCAGCTGCAAAAAATTATGCCGATAATATTTATATATCTGCAAAAAATTATGCTGATACCCAAGATTCCGCTAATTTTAATTCTTTACTTAATTATGCTAATAATAAAGATAATGAAGTATTAACAAATGCAAAAACTTATACGGATAACAAGACTTGGACGGCAAATAAGATTACGGATTTAGATACAACTGTTAAATCTTATAAACTTAGTGATTTTGCTAGTCCTACGACAAACATTGATTTAAATAACCAAAAATTTATAAACTCTGCCGATGCTACAAATCCACAAGATTTAGTAAATATGAGAACGATGAAAACCTATGCTGATTCTCAAGATGCTATTATTTTATCATCAGCCGAATCTTATGCAAATAGTTTAATCAGTAGCAACGGTAATTTCATAGGTGATACAAAATTCTCCATACAACAAGCGGATCACGGTAATTGGTTATTATGGCAAAATGGAAGAATTCTATCAAGAACGACTTATGCTACATTATGGTCTTTAATAGTTACCGCAGGACTTGTTAGTAAGGGAATATTCGGGAATGGTGATGGTTCTACAACTTTTACCATGGGTGATATTTGCGGAAGAGGTATTGGTATAGTAGGATCAAGTAGTAGTTTAACTACAAGAAGTTTGGGTGATAAAATAGGAAGTGAAACTACTACTCAAGTTCCCTCGCATTCTCATACAATTAATCATGTACACGGAACTAGTACTTCTAGCTCTAATAGTCATACACATGGTTTTTCTCATACACATTCAATTAATCATTCTCACGGATCTATTACAACTGACACTAATACACATTCACATTCATTCGGTAATAATAATGTGATGTTTAGTAATTCAGGATCAGATGGGGGATATACTGATTATGACGGCTCTGGCGGTGCTAGTCCATATAGGATAAAAACTAGTTTTATAGCAACTGACACAAATACTACTAGTCATTCTCATAGTTTTACTATACCTACTTTTAGTGGAAGTACAAGTAGTCAAAGTACAACATCAACAGATTCATATAGTCATACTCATACTGTCGATGTTCCAAGTTATAGTGGATCAAGCGGAAGTACGGGCACTAGTTCCGTAAGCATAATGAATCCTACTGTATATATGAATTTGTTTATTTATGCTAAATAAAACTGTAAAATCAATGCTATATAATTTTTAAATAAAGGTAATTAAATGAGTGAAGAATCTAATATAAAACAAATGAATCCAGACGGAGTTAACTATCTTAGTTGGTTGATGGCCGATGTGCAAAATTTTAGAGATTGTGCTTATCAATTGTTTGGAGTCAGTATTAATTTGAACGAAACAAGAACGATTAATATGATAAATGCAGCTAAACTATATTTGTCTGAAATAGAAGATGATGTTGTTAAATTAAAAGAACTGTTAAATGGTTATAGCCAATAAATATTAATTGAAATTTATATATTATTAAGATATTGTATATTAATAATTAATCTTGCGAGTAAATCTATGAAATACAAAATAGCAAATCCTGAATTCAAAAAATTAAGAGGTTTAATGGAAAGTAAAAAAGTCCCTGAACAATTAGTTTTTGAAGCTTTAAAAACAAATAAAGATGATTTTGAACATATCCTTAGAGGTAAAGTATCTATTACAGAAGCCGATTTAAACGCTTTAGTTCCTATTTTAGGTGATGAAGTACGCCATATATTTGTAGGTGAAACTAATGAATAATATATTATCGGGTATAATAATTGCATTATTGTTATTTAATATTTTTTCAACTATTCATTTAGTTGAAAAACATTCCGTACATCCTTTATATGGAAACTATGAGCAACAGCTATATAAATGCTCACCTTGGGATTCATGTAAATAATATGAGATATAATATTAATAAAAAAGCTTTTATAACTAGTATTTTAAGCGGTATCGGTGTAGGTATGGCTATGATGCCGATTTTTAATGAAGAAGTTAAAAATTTAGATGAGTATGGTATAGATACGCATGAAAATACCGCTTCTTTTACTATTTCTACAGTTAATACATTAATTTTAACTAGTGTAACTTCTGCTTTTTTTATGTATAAGTATCTAACTTCTAAGCATGAAGAAAGCGAATCTGTTATATCTAAGAGTTTATTAAATATAAGTAAGTTTTCAAGTTTTTTAACATCATTGATTCCTTTCGGAATGCTTTGGAACGTAGAGTTAGAAGATCAGGAAATAGAGGGAACGCATGGCTTTGATCAGTTTGTTGCATGGGCAACATTTACCTCTTTACCTTTAATTATGTATAAAACAATACATAATTATCATAATATAGAGGAATATTTAACATCTAAAAACCATGACAATCCTGAAACAGTAGGCGGAAAATTATCTGTTTATGTGATTAGTGCTTTATCTTTATTAGCAAGAGGAATAAGTCTTACACATGTTCTAAATGAACTCCAATCAAAATTAGATGTTGATGAAAATATTAGCTTACCTTTTTCAATTGTAGTTGGAGGCGTACTATCAAATTTAATAATGGGAGCTTCCGATTTTGATAATTTAAAAAAAATATTTAGTGTAAAAACTGATAATATAAATTGGAAAAAAGCAACATTAGGTTTTATATCTGCAATAGAAGGAGGATGGTTTGCTTTGCCTTTAGTTACTCAAGGATTGAAAGCTACTGAGGATTGGAATGAACTTGCAAAAGGTATTCTTTTTACCTCATTTTTTCTCTCTAATATGAATTCTGAATCTCATGAGATTTACAATTCTATTATGCCTACGGATGATTTAGAAGCATCTACTCCTAATATTGAATTATTAGGTGATGAAAATTAAATAATAACGAAAATTAACCTTGCGAGTAAGTTTATGAATGAAAATAAAAGTTTAAGCCTAAAGGAATTCGCTTTGATGTGCGAATGTTCTGAAAAAGCTAATCAATTCGGTATTTTAGCCGATTTTATGAAAAAAGCAGTGATGGATTATTACTCTTATAAAGCAGTAGCTAAAGAAATGCCCGTTGAAGATAAGGAAATTTTGGAACAAAAATACGATAGATTACGGGATTTTCTAAAAGAAGTAGTATGAACTTCATTAAGCCGATCAGATTGCTATTTAATAATTTAAGTGATGAAAAAACTGTTCTTTTTAGTTCTGAGGGTAATGTAGTTATTAAGTCGATTAGATGCTGTAATAGGTCTGGTAGGAATATAAGGCTTAATTTGCAAGTAATAGCGTTACTAGAAAATCCAGTGCAGGAAGCGTTTATTACTGAAAATTTGTTAATACTTCCTAATCAAACTACGGATTTACTTGCTATTATTTATGGTAGTTCTTCCGAAGTTGTAGAACATAGATTACTAGATGGTGATAGCTTAATTTGTTACTCTGATGGATACGACCATAAATTTGATTGTATTATTACCGGATATGAAGAAGTAGAAAGAATTACTTAAAATCAGAAAAGAACCTTGCGCAAATGATAAATTTAACCCCAGCTAAGGCAAAAGTATTACAGGAATTAAAGGATTATTTCTATTATTCGGCTAATTCAGAAATACGTAAGAAATGGCGTTTGCAATATGATCAAAATCTTAAATTCTATTACGGCGATCAATGGAATGAAAAATTAAAACAAGAGTTTGCTGATGTTGGTGCTATGCCTTTTGTTGTTAATAGAGTAGAGCCAATAGTTACTACTTATGTTTCCCTGCAAATAGCAGCAAGAAAAAGAATAGCTTATAAAGCTACTACATCTTTATCAAAACATGATTTGCTAGCTGAGTATCTAAATAATATGCTTTATGTTATTCAGGCGCAAAATGATTTTCAAAATAAATCCACTCAGAAATATACTGATGCTTTAATAGGAGGGCTTGGTTGGTCTCATTTTGGCTATGAACCAGATAGCACATGTACTTTTTTCTATGATTATGTAGACCCACGAGAAATATATTTTGATCCAGATGACCAATCCGCTCGTATGGAAGATTCCCAGTTTGTCTGCCGCAGTTATTTTGTTAACGGAACTAAACTAAAAAAACGCTATCCTAAATATACCGAATATTTTGATAATTTAATTGGCAAGCCAGCTGGTACTAATTCTACAGGAGAATTTGCAAGCGGCGGAGCGGGAGCAATAAGAGATGATTATGTTCCTTATTCTGATTTAAATCACGGGGACGGATTAGAAGAGTTATGGGTACTTGGTAGGTCAGCACGTATTGTTGAAGTATACTATAAAAAGAACGTTAAATACTATGAGGCAATAGTTGCTTTCCCTCCTGAGACCCCTGATGGTGTTATTACTGAGCAATACTTCTCTACTTTTGATAAAGAAGTAGCAGAAAATAGAAAAGTAGATGGCTCAAGTTTAAAAGAATTGGAGGGAACACAAATTTGGAAAGGTGTATTTTGTGCTGACGTACTCCTAGAACATGGGCCTATTGATGGACAAATACCTAATCAAAAACATTTTCCATTGATACCTTTATGTCTCAAAAGGAATTATTTAAGCATTCCTTACGGAGTAGTTGACGGGCTTATTCCTCTTTCTACATGTCTAAATTATGTATGGACTAAAACTATTCATGGTCTTAATTCAAAATACTTAATTATAGATGAGGATAACGTAAACCTAGAGAAAATGCGGCCAATACTCCGAGGAGAGCTTAATAGACGTGATGGGATGATTTTCACTAAAAACCCTCATCAAGTACAATTAATTAACTCTGAAACATTATTGCCATTTTTAGAGCGAACATTAACTAGAATTGATCTTGAGTTTGAACAAAGAACCCAGTTATTTGATGAACTAAAAGGAGAACAGACTAACGCAGTAAGCGGCGTTGCTATTCAAGCAAGAGCCGTCAATGCCGCAAGAACTCAGAACCCGCTACATGCAACTTATGAACATATGTTATTTTCTGAGGGGCAATTAATCCTTGATACAATCAGAGGCATTAAAAACCTACAATATGCGTTTAATTACTACAAGAATAACAAATTTAATACTGGATATTTAAGCGATGAAATATCAACTATTAATTTTGAAATCTTCACTGATTTTGCGCCTAATTTTGCAAGTAGCCACGAAGAAGAAGCTGCTAAATTTGAAGCATTACTTAATAGTCCTAATCCTGCTTTTATTTTATCAGAACCTCTATTCTTGAAGAAATTAGGTTTTACTGAATCGGACGCTTACGCCTTAAATGAGGCATTTTTAAATATGATGCAAGGACAGGGTGGCCAAACAGAGGCACAGGTTCAAGAAGAAATACCAAATAATCAATTAAATACAAAATAAAAAATGAGTGAAAATTTGAATAAAGCTACTGTAGACGATGCTTTTGCTAAAATCTTCCTAGGTGAGGTAAAAGCAGCAGATACAAAACAGCAGGAAGTTAAACCGCAAGCAATACAAGCTGAAGAACCAATAAAAGTAGAGGTAGAAAATGAGCAAGAACAAAAAAGCCGAGAAGAAGAGCCAGAAACTGGCGACAAGCAAGAAGAAAAACAACAAAAAGAGCTGTTAAAAGCCGATTTAAAGGTTGAATATGAATCATTAAAGAAGCAACTAAGTGATGCAAAATCATGGGGGCATAAGAAGAATGCGGCCTTTATTAATGCTAAGAAGAAAGTAACTGAATTTCTATCTAAGTTAAAAGAAGATGCCCTTATAAATGAAGATGAAGCTGTTATTGCGCTTAAAGCTTTTGATGATACGGGGATTATACAAGAAGAATCAAGAGAAGAGGACAGCAAAGGTAATTCATACGCAGACCTTAAAGCTAATCTTGATAAGGAGTTTAATATATTTAAGAAATATAATAAAGATTCGGAATTAGACGAAAAATATCAAGCTTTTTTTGGATTTTTCCCTTTATTACCTGCTGATGAACAGGAAAAAATAGTAAATTATATAACTAACGAAAATCCAGAAGTCGTAATTGATCATATAATTACGACTGGTTCTGATATTTATGAAACAGTTTTTAAAGGAGCAACTAAAAGCGGTGGTTTACTTCCGTTTATAAAATCCTTGCATGCTAAAATAGAAAAGCTAGAAAAGCGTAATAAGCAGCTTGAGAGCGAGGTTGACACCACTGAGGGAATAGTGCATAATAGGTCAATAAATTCTAAAGTTTCTAACCTTGCGAGTACGAAACAAGCTAAAAGCTTTGCTGATATTTGGCAAAATTAGAGACAATGGCATTTCTTGCTAAAGGAAGAGAGGCATTTTATCATTTCTTATGATAATTTCTCCCTCTAATATAGTTTTTCTTTAAAAGATTTCTCCCGTTCTTGGAATTTAATTAATAAAATTTTAGGTTTTTTACTTAAAGTTAATATTTTTTAACATTCAAAAAAGAAAGGTAATTTAAAATGGCGACATTAGATCGTAATAATTTATTTCAAACCCAGCTGTTTGAAAAAAATGTATTAATTCCTTATTTACAGGATTATAGAAATATCACTAATTTTGCCCGTTTCATGGGTGGTAGTGATGCTGTTATTTATAACAAAATGGAAAATAAAGGCGATGGTGATCGTATTATATTTCCACTTAGACAAACTTTTGATCCAGTAGTTTCTATAGGTAATGAACAGTTAGAAGGTAACGAAAACGAGCTAACTTATGTTAGCGATATGGTAGATGTTGGTAGAGTGAGGTTTGCAACATTGCTAACTGACGTACAACTTATGAGCTTACAAACCAAGTTTCAATTAGAATCTGATGTTAGAGCTGATTTACTTTCTCAAGCGGATTCATTTAACACTAAAAGGATTTTACAGGCGTTTGCACTTACTTTTGATGGTGGTGCTGGTGCTATTGTTCCAAGCCTAAATCAGCAATTTTCTTATTCAGATTTAAGAGCTAGAATACTTGCCTCTACGCTTGATGCAGCAGCAGGGGGAATTTCAAGGTCTAGAATATTGATTGGTGATCCAAATCTTGTTGGAGGAAACACTAGAACTACTTATACTTCTCTTGCACTTGCTTTATTAGTTGCAAACTTTCCAGTCGCTACAAATACAATGAATGTATCACATATACGTCAATTGTTTAACCAAGCTGCAACTGGTCAAAGTTTAACAATTACTAACGCTGCTTATACAGTTAAAGAATCATCAGTTAGACCATACAAGTATAAAACCCATTTAGGTTTTGAAGATAAACGTTATGTACTCTTTATAGCTCCTGAGACTTACAACAAACTAGCTGCTGACCCAGTATGGCAAGCACAAGTAAACAGAGGTGTAATTGAGAATCAAGATCAACCATCAATTCTTTATGGTTCTATGTACAAAGGAACTATTGAGGGTGTAATGGTGATTGTTATTCCAGAGCTTAGCAATTTCCTTATTACTAACGCTGCTGGTAACATTTACGCTTACTCTCTTTTCTGCGGTGCTGCTGCTGTTGGTTTTGGTATGGGCCAAACTCCTACATTTACTTTCAGAAGCTCTACAGACTACGAGTTGTACAAAGGTCTTGCTCATAATGAAATAAGCGGAATTAAACTACTTAAATTTCCATCCAAAGCTAGAGGTGTTAAAGGAAACAATAACAATCTAGTTGAATATGGCGTAGTTCACTCATTCACAACCATATCTTAAAGAGGTTAATTATGTTTATATTAAATAAATACGATATTAGTACTCCTGACGCCGCTGCCGCTGCTGGTGCAGTTGATAACGTAAACCCAAGCGTGATAACTGGAGCTACAGGTAATAGTGCTGGTGCTGATGCTGTAACTCCTGTAACTGCTAATGCTGCTTATGTTGATCAGATTATTAGTAAATTAGTTGCAATTACTATTCCTGCCGTTCGTGCTGCTGTTAATAATTATTTTACCATTGATTTAGTAAAACTTGGTATTAGTGGTACTCGTCCTGTATATGCTGCTTCCTTACTTGGGGTTTATGACCCTGCTTCTACTGAACAAGTTGCTGCTGGTGCTACACCATCCTTTGTTGGGATTTGGGATAAAACAGTTGCTAACGTCAATTCTTTGTCAGTTGTTAATTCAAAATTGATTTTAAGGATTCCTACAGCGCAATTAGCTTTATTTACAGGTAAAGTTGCGATGGTACAATTATTTTATAGTACTACTGCTGGTGCATAACGAAGCATAAATAAAGGAGGTAAAAACTCCTTTATTTTCTTTTAGAGGTAATATGAACGTAACTGAATTAATAGAACTAACAAATCGTTTAAGTACTGATAAGAGCGAACTAACGCCTAAAGAAAGAGCTGCCTATTTGCAATACTTGAATATGGCAAATGATGAGCTTTACGAAATAGCGTCTTCTGGATTAAAATCAATACTTACGTATAAAACTATTTTTTTAGATTCTGAATCGGAAGTTTTAAAGAATTCATCAAGATTTTTATTACCTGATGATTTATTTAAAATTGATACTGTTTTTGTAGATCGTGTTTCTCTAAAAATGGGTAACTATACTGCTGCAAATGCTGCTATTAATCCTGATGAGTATATCACTGATAACAAATATATCTATTGTAATACAAGCACCTCGGGTCTTAGATATTTAACAGCGACTGATGATACTGATAATGCAGTCAAAAAATATATCACTATGTTTTATGTTCCGAATCCTAAAACATTAGTAGAAGAAATTAATGACGATACCCTTGAAACTGATACTCCAGTTTATCCTCTTCCATATCATATATTCTTAATACATGGAGCTTTATATTACTTCTATTTTAGTAATAAGGTCTTTATGGATAAAATGGCTTATATAAGGAATGTATGGGAAAAAGATAAAGCGACTTTAGCTAACTTTAAAAACTATGGGTTATAATGTTTAATCATCATCCGCAAACATTACCGATTCCGTTTCCATTTAAGGGTATTAATACCAATACTAAGGATGATATTAGCTACGGCCGATTTATTCAGAATATATTAATTAGCGATAATAAAACTGGAGCTCTGCGATATGGGACAAACTTAACTGCAAGCTTTCCTTTTGATGATGCTGCTTACTGGCGGGAAGTTATAGCTGTTATGCCGTTTTTAAAAGATAATGGAACATCTGAGAAACTGGTTTATGTCAGGTATCTTGATCAGTCAGCTATTACTCAGGATAATATTACAATAGAGGCGCATCCTAATTTAGCGGGATGGTGTAGAGCAACACTTGTTCTCGCCAACTTTCAGGAAGATTATAGAACATTTTTAAGCAATTCTATTAATGATGGAATACGTATTTATTTTAAACAGGAAATAGGAGTAGAAACAGAAATTAGCGTTATAACTTCTACTAATCTGCTAATAGTTTTTGATTTCCCAGTTCTAAGAGCTAATGTTACTAATCCTTTCCAAGTTTATATTGAAAGAGCGTTAATTGCTAGAGTTACGGCTAACGGAGCTTACGAAATTATAACAGATCAGTTTGACCCACTGGTTATTGTGTCTCATGTAAATTTTCAAGGAAAATTATTAATTGCTAATGGAGTTGACCCAGTTTTTGTATATGATGGGAATCAGTTATTACCTTTAAAAGCTCCTGTTCCTATTCCAAACGTTACTCCAATAGTTGTAAATGGTTTTAATCTTACTTTTTCTATTCCACAAAGTTATCTCGCTACATTACAAGCTGATATAAAAGTAGGTGATGTGCTTACTTTAGTCAGTGATAATGAAAATAGATCAGTTAGTATTACTAATCTAGTTTACAATGTACCTGCTAATAATCAGGTGGTAATGACAATCACAGTTAATATTGCCCCGCAAGCAAATGTTAGGAAAATATTATATCAAAAATTATGCCCCTCCTTTAGTTATTTAGCTGTTGTGCATAAAAGATTATGGGCGGTAGCAGGTGGTAGAACATACAAAGATAAATTCAGATCACCATTGCTTGCAATGAGAGCTTATTATGCTGCTAAAATGGAGAGTATTTATGATTGGTTTAACCCACAAACTAATGAAATTGATTTTATTAACTTAAGTAATAACGGGGGTGTTCCCGATAATTTAGAAGCAATCACAATGTTTGAGGGAAGAACTTTATTTTTAGGGAGAGAAACAACACAGGTTTGGATAGGTGAAGACCCAACAACTCATGATGACGGACAAGGGATTGTTTTACCAGATTTTAAATGGGAACAGACTTTGCCAGTAGGAGTAATCCAACAAACTTTATTTGTAGAAGTTCCAAATAATCTTATATTCCTATCCAAATATGGGATTGTTTCTTTAAGCTCTGTTAATCTTTTTAGGCAACTACAAGTATCTTATCAGTTTTCAACTCCTATAGATCATTATATTAATAGCCAGCTTAGCTTTATAGAAACTGATAGGGATTTTAGAAGTATGAGAGCCTTTTTATATCCTTATGGGCGGTTTTTAGGATTTAGAATAAAATATAGCTGTTTTATTTATCAGTTAAATAGTGAGGGAGCATGGGTTGTATTTAGTGAGAACTTTGCAGAAAGTTCAAGTATATTATATGATTCCACTACCCAAAATTTATATCTTGGAATGCCGCAAGGGGAATTGCTGGTTTATTCTGACAAAGTAGGCAAACAATCATATCTTGAATATGGCAAAGGCTATATGTCTTGGTTTATTGCCTATAACTGGACTTTTTTTGAAAGTACATGGGCAAATACCGATGTTTATATTGATAGTAAAACTCTAGAGCCTCTTAATGTAAAAGTGCGTATTTTTACCGATCAGGATGAGACCCAAAGTATTAATGAGGAATTAACAATAGATAAACAAGGGGTATTGTATGATGTTTCCCCTTTTGGATTAAAACCTTATCCTTTAAACGAAACGTCTTTTACTCATGAAATAGTTAGATTTACTGCTGATTCTTTAATGATTGAATTATCAGGCACTAGTAATGATTTATTTGTTTTTAATAAATTATTTCTAGCAGGAGGAGCTAATTAATGGCATTAAATCCTTTAATTATTAATAAAAATTATTTTGGCGGGGTACAAGCTAGAGGCGATTTTATAAAAGCTGGTGATCTAGACAGACAATTTGTTACTATTAGTAGCTATATTAATAAATTTATAGTACCAACATTAAATCAATTAATCTCAAGTCAAATTCCTGGTTCTAATAATCCAGTAGACGCTAATAAAAACCTTATTAATGTTGGTGATGGTACTACTAAATGGGATTTCCCTAAGGCCGAATATATACCAGATTACTCATTATCTCTTAATAAACTTGTGCAAGCAAATCCTGGTTCAATACTTGCTACTGACAATAATCAGATATTTAGAGCTGTAACTCCTGCTTCTGCTGGTCTAGCTTTAACTGCAAGAGTCCAGAATACTCCTATCTGGAAAAAAATAGTAGGTAATGACTCAATTAGTAATAGAGTAATAACTAGTGAAAAAATTGCATTAAATACTTTAATTGCTGCTAATTTTCCTCAAGGGTTTTTTAAGAAATTTATCAGCGCTCAAATCACTACTGACAAAATACAAGCTGGTTCAATAGCTAGCATAAAAATAGCTACGGGAGCAGTTAATTCATCTCATCTTGGCGCTAATATACCTAATCAATTATGTGGCATAAATGGCTCTACTGCTGTATTATGGGGGAATACTTTGCCTGATGGGTTTATAGGCGATCCCTCTTATATAAATCACTGGGGAAGCGGAACAGCTGCTATTGATCATACTAAATTAGCTCCTAATTTTTATATTAATCCAATTTCTTATTCTAAAGGTGTTGGGCATAAAGCATTTACTACTGTTAATATAGCAGATGGCGCAATATCAAGTTTTAATATAAAAGAAAAAAGTTTAAGCGGAGCAAGAATGAGTTACGCTAAGACAATACAATTGTCTCCAATGGGTCCTAAAACTTTTGTAATGGTTTTTTTAGAAGGAGCAAGAAATCCAGCTCTTATGTTTGAGGATGGATGCGTCGGTATTAATGAATTACCTTTTGACTATAAAGCAAAACTAGGGTTGTAATATGAGCATAGATCAATTTACAAGAGATGCGGCATATTTCCAAAGTAGGCGTGATAGTGGAATGCTATTAAATGCCGAGGATTTGGATTTTCAATTTAATAATTTAATTGATTATTTAAATACTAAAATAGTTCCAATGATTAATAGTTTTGTACAAAAAGAGTTTATAGGAGTGAACAATCCTGCTTTAGCTGACTCATGCTTACTTAATATTGGTGATGGCAATGTTAGATGGGAAAAAATTAACTCTAATATTTTTCCTGATTATTCTATTCCGCTTAGTAAATTTGCTAGCGTAAGTCCAAACTGTATTGTATGGGCAGGTAATAATGGAATTTTTGGTTATAATACAGTTAGCAATTTAAATGATGGTATATTATTTTCTAGAAACAATATCACACCTGTTTGGCGCAAAGTAGCTACTGGCGATATTGCTAATAAAACTTTAATAGGAGGACATATAGCGTTACAAGCAATAGAACTAGAACATCTATCAGTCCCCTTACAACAGGAATTAATATCTTTACCTAGTCTTATTTTAAATGCTTCCTTAATAGATAAAGTCATTATAGAAAGTCATTTTGTAGACAATAGTATATTTTACGAAAAACTTTCCAAGGATGTACTAGACGCTAGAGCTAAAGCAATAAATGAAACCCGTTACACGTGGGTAGATAATTCAATAGAAAATAGGCATATTGCCCCTGATACCTTAATTGGAGGGTACGGGCTTAAAAGCGTTCCTTATGATTATTTAGGAAATTATAATAAATATATGTGCGTGCAAATGAGACCTGATCAATATGTAGATGATAATGTAAATTATACATTTACATCAGATAATATCTTAAACGAATCAATAACCGCCGATTTAATTGATACTGACCCAGAGTGGAGAATAAAGCAAAATCACTTTGCTTATGGGGCAATAGAACCAAGACATATACAAGATGGTTCACTTTTTTTTGGTGGATATTTAAATGGTTTCCCTAATGAGCAAAAAATACCAGCATCAGCACTTGATCCAGTAATTAGAAAAAAACTTGGGGTATAAATGATTGATATATTAAACCGCAATTTATCCTTTTTTAGACTTCTGCGTAATAATAAAAGAATAATTGAATCTTTTGATCTTGATAGTCAATTTGTCTCAGTAATAGATTATTTAAATGATGTAATAGTTCCAGCTGTTAATGATATGCAAGCAGGAGCATTGCCAGGAATAAATGGCAGTGTTAATTATTTTCTAACTAATGTTGGTGATGGTTCTGTTACATTTAACACTTTAGATAGGGTTATTCCAGATAAAACACTTGCTTTTACCAAAATAGAAAAAGATGCTTATAAGGGAAAAGTATTAGTTTCAAATAATGCGGGGCAATTAGATGTAGCAGATGGTCCAACATATAAAGAAATGGTACTTATTTATAGAAATGGTGATGTTCCACAATATAGGTTTATCAATACTGAAAATATTGAGGATAGAGCTATTACTTATGCTGATATTGGAGATGGAGCAATCAATAAAGAGCATTTATCACCTACTTTTACAAATTATCTAAATGCTGTTGTTCCTTTGGGAACTATTAGCGGTAACCAACTAGGGGACTTTTCAATTACTCCAGATAAAATCGCCGAACAAACAATAACTACTTCGGCAAAGTTAGGATATATTCCGAATATTTTACCTACTAATCCAAGTGGAAATAGCTGGTGGTCGTTGCGACAACATATTAAAAACGGAGTGATTACCGCTGATAAAATAAGGTCGGATACTATAGGTTCTAGGCATTTTAATCGTGTAAGATGTATTACACAAAACAAACTTGCCGCCAATATAGTTGATGAAAGTTGGTTGCTTCCATCTCCTAATTCAAAATATGTACCGATTGCAGCGGATAATTATTTTACAAATTCCATGATAGCTCCTGATTTTAAGATTAATCGGGCAATGCTTTTAAAGTCTATCCCTAATAATGCAGCAGCAGGAGTAAGGGCAAGAGATTTTGTCCCTCATGTACAGGCAGCTTTTAATAAATTTGGGTGTTACTAAAATGAGAATAATAAGAACTAATTTAAATTTATGCGAAGAGGCTATATTTAATTTAAGTATTAGAAAGGGCAGGGACGACGTCGGAAACTTGACTGTATATGAACACCCACAGGACAGAGTAGGGGGACAAGTACATATAGAGATTGTACCAAAGTGGCGTAATCGCTGGGTTAGTAGAAAACTTAAAGATGATTTAATGAGTAAATTAATATCAGTAGCTAAAGGATTTGGTTTAAAGGTTTTATATAGTACGGCATTCACTAGCGTAAGCCCTAGACTTCTTGAGTTTGCGGGGTTTAGAGAGTATAATGTCAGAGAACCTAAAACGTATTATTATTTAATGATTGATGGAGCGTAAAATATGGGAGTAGCAGCAGCATTACCAGTTGTTGGAAAAGCCTTACTTGGCGGAGCTGTAGCAGCTGGAGCAATGTCCATAGCAAATAGAAATACTAAAAGACCGCCAGCACCAATAACTGGTTTGCCAGAATCGCAAGCAATGGCTAATAAATATAAGCCTATTAATTTTGTAAGCATTATGGATAGCTTAATGGGTGATAAGTTAGATATAGTCAGAGGAGTTGATGGTAAAATTAGCATGAATTTTACTAACCCAAAAGGCAAAATTACTCGGATGTCTCCAGAGCGCAATATTGATGAAAGAGCAGTAGAGGTAATAGCTTTAAGTTCAGCAATGACAAGACTTAATAATGCTATAGAAGAAATGGAGCGAACAAGTCCTTATTTAATACCACAGAATCAGGAATTTATTAATAGCTATAAAACAGCTGTTAATAATGCTTTAGATCGTGGTTTTGATTTTAAGCAACAGTCTATAGATGGAAAACTTAGCAAAATGGGTTTATCTAATAGTTCAACGGCACTTGGCGTTCAAGTAGCCCTTGCTCGTGAAAAAGCCAACGCTTATGCAGAAGCAGAGTTAAAGCAAGCTGAACTTGCACAAGGATTAAAACAGCAAGCAATTGGTAATTTAGCTTTAAAAGGTAAATTGATGAATGACCAAGCTAATACTGAACTTGCACGATTTAGCGCAGAAACAGGTAATCAAATACAGCTAAAAGGTCAGGATATCCAAAAAGAAATAGCACAGGCAACGCTAGAACAGGATAGACAAAAGTTTTTAACAGCAGCGGGTATTGACGCTTTAAATACTGGTAATCAACAATCAATTAATGCTGGAGCTGTTGATGCTAGCCGTGTTGCTAGCTTTAATAATGCTAACCTTACAAGATATGGTATGACAAGTAATCCAATAGGCGAGGCGTTTGGTACTTTTGGCGGTGCTTTAGCGGGTAATTTAGGAACTAATTTTGCTAGTAAATTTCTTAATAAACAAGAAGAAAAAAGATTATGAAAACAACAGGTTATAAAGAATCACTAGAACAATATAAGGATTTAGTAGATAAAAAGGGGTTCTCTGATTATTTAGGTGATGCTTTCTCAAGAGTTGGGAGTAGTCCAGCACAAGGAGCATCACAAAGGATGTCTAATGCCATATTATCAGGACTAGGTAGCGGTGTTAGCGGCGCAGCCGCAGATGAAAGAAAAGAAATGCTTAGTCCATATCTAGAGCAAGCTGGACGTATTACAGCAAAGGCAGCTGAACTTGAGGCACAGATGCAACAGGCGCAAAGCTATCAATTAGCAATAAATGAGTTTGGCCAAAAGTATACACCGCTTGTTGCTGAATTTGCTGCTGCTGTAAATTCAAATGATCCAAGAGCGACAATGATGTTTAAGGATTTAGTTAATAAAGCACAAATGATTCCTGGGTTTGAGAATCTAGAGGGAGACAGCTGGAATCCAAGCGGCGGGTTTGGTCTAGCTTTAAATACCCAGACGGGAGAATATCGTAAAATTACTGCTGATGAAATAGTTAGCGCAGTTGCACCAGCAGCACAAACAATATACGGCGATCAATGGTTTGAAAAATTTATGCCTCTTAATGCTGGTTTTGCTAAAGATGCGGCTTATGCATTTAATATGAAAAGACAAGAAGATGCACTTGGTTTAGAGGGTAAAAGAGCGGACATTTCCAACAAGTATTCACAGGTAGGAGTACATAATGCTCAAGCTGGATTATATAACAAACAAGGCCAAGAACTTGACTACAAAATGTCTCCAGAATATTTAGAATCTGAAAGACAAAAGAAGTCTCTGGATTATAGAAGCGATCATAATGCCAAACATTATATACCTGAAATTTCACAAAAGTATCAAAAGAATAATGAAGTTTTAACTAGTATAGATAACTTTAAAAAGATATTAAACAATACTTCTTTAACTGGAGGTAGTTTTGGCAAACGAATAGCTAGATTTGTTGCAGAACAAACTGGTAATGATGAGAAAATTTTAGAAGCTAAAAATGCAGGACAGTTTTATTTTGAGTGGATGAACGAAAACTCTAAAGGAGCTTTATCAGACAGAGATATAAAATTATATACTGGTACTTTTGCCGATCCAGAAAAGAATAGAACTGCATCAATTAATATCTTAAATAAATTAGAAAATAAATTAAAAGGGCAAAATACTATCTATAGAAAACAGCTTGAACTATACGATAAAGACCCAACTGCTAATTTACATAATTTAGATTTGATTCAAGCTCCTAGTAATACTAATGAAGTTGTTACTATGGCTGCGCCTGATGGTAGTACAAGGTCTGTGCCAGCGGCTCAAGTGGAATATTGGAAAAGCAAAGGGGCTAAGGTAGTTGATGAGCAAAAATAATTTCTGGGCGGAATTTGATAGCGACTTTGAGAATAAACAGGTTACAAACAATTTTTGGGAAGAGTTTGATAATCCACAAGGGGAAGTAACGTCTGAACCTAGTATTGGTCAAAGGATAGCGTCAGGAGCAAAGGCCGTAGCTGCGGGAGTAGCTGGCGCAATACCTGATACATTAAGCCTTGCTTATAATTTACCTGCAATGGCTCAAAATGCGCAAGTTGCTGCTGGGAATTATCAAGCAAACCCTTACGCTTTTGATTTTGCCCCCGCTGAGGAAATGACATCTCCTGTTCCTCTTATTCCATCAGCGACAGAAGCTATTGACCAAGGAATTGATACTGCCACAGGCGGATATACAACGACCCCAGAAGATCAGAAATATATTAATGAGGGATTGAAAACTGGTGCATCATTTCTAACTGGTGGAGGCCTTGCAAAAACCGCTCAAGGAGTGGTGGCCAAACTTGGTAGCATGATTGGCAATACTAGCCCTCTGCAAGCTGCGGGAGCTGCTGCAATGGGTGGGACTACCTCTTATTTAGCTGATCAAGGAGCATCGACTAGCGAAGCTCTAGGCGGAGGTCTTGCTGCTAATCTAGCCGTAAATACCGCCCCGTCTTTAGCTAAAGGAGTTGGAGGCCTTGCTGGTCGTGCGGCTATAGCTGCTAGTGGACTTGGTAAAAATAAATTAAATCTAGAAGCGGCAAAGGCGGCTCAAGAACTAGATATTGCACTACCAAAGGCAGCGGCCAGTGAGGGAAAAGCAATTGCTTTAGCTGATCAGTTCTTAAGTAAAACTCCTATAGCTGGGGGAATCATGAGTAAAAGATATTCAGATGTAGCCGATAAGGTTATGAAAGAATTAGAGAAGGCTTATGATAGTATTTTGCCTAAAGGTCAACTTGAAGGGGTAAAAGATAAAATAAAGCAATTATACGATAAAAGTAAAACTTATTTGCCTCAAGATGCAGAAGTATTGCCTAAAAATTTAAGTTCTGTTACTGCAAGCATAAAAGCAGAACTTGATAATATAGGGTCTTTGACACCAGGATTAAAAAAGGTAGAAAGCATAATTAGTGATTTTGAGAAATTTTTACCACAAAAAATAAAACCATCTACAACTGAGAATATAGTAACTGGAGAAATAGTCAGCACTTACCCTAATCGCTGGTATGATGTAAATGCTAATGATTATCGTAAAGTTAAAGATTTAGTTAGTACTCAGGATGCGCTAGGCCCACAAATTAACTGGAAAGACACCAATATTGACTGGGCTAATGAAAAAAAGGCAACTGCTATGCTAAAACGACTTTATAATGCTATTGGTAATGATTTAGAGCAGTACGGCAAAACTAATCCAGGATGGTATAAATTCCATAAAGAAGCTGATAAATTAAATACTAAAGTAAAAACAAGAGAAGAATTGGAGGCTTTATTAACTGGCCAAGTAGTAAATAAGGGCACTCGTGAGATGTCTTATAACAGTCTTTCAAAAGTATTACATGACCCAGAAGACAGAATTAGATTAAAAACCATTACTAGCCCAGAAACTTTTGAGCGTTTAGATAAGCTTAGTAAGGTTGCAAGGGCTATGGCAGTTAAAAATAAAAACATTCCCAATCCATCTGGGACAGCTGTAACTCAAAAAACTTTTGATCTTATACCAATTTTAACTGGAGCTTCTGTTGCAGTTGCCCCAGAAAAAACTATATTAGCAGTAATTGGTGGTTCTGGTCTTGCTCATTTACTAACTGATAAGAAAACGTTGGATTTAGCTATTAAATTTGCAGAGACACCAACAAATATTAATGCTGTAAATTTTAGTAAAAGCATGAAACAGATTACAGGATATACGCCTGTAACAGCTCTTAGAGAGGCACAAAAACTTGAGCAAGGACAAGAAGAAGTTAAGTCTGGAGAGCCAGCTAAAAAAGCCCCTGCGTTTAATAAAACTATTGAAGATATGTATAATAATAAATATATCAGAAATTTTATTGAAGCTGATTAAATAAAAACAATAAAAAGCATCATTATATAATCTAAGATTTTATCTAAAAATGGTGCAAGTTCTTGTCTTTCTAAAGATTGTTGCAGTACTGGCCTAGTCCACAGCGTAAGTATTAAAATATAAACAATATGTTGTATCCTAACTTTTTGTTTAAATAACCTCTGCTTGATTACATAAACAATAATAAAACTTAAGATTTTTAAAATAAACACGTGCGAAAACTCTTGAATAAGTTTTTCGCCGATATGCGCCTATTATAAAAAAAGCTTAATCTTTAAGCAAACTAAATGAACCCTTTATGCCTTATAAGGTTGCTATGAGTTGCCCACATACTTATATACAAAAAATGTGAATAATTAATTATCAGGATTTTTACTTGGTTCTTTGATGATAAGCACAATAACAGTGAAAATCATTTCAAAAAATAGGAATAATTGATTATTTTCTAAAAATATTAATCTAGTAAATAGTATCAAAAAAATAGCTTTTATAAAAAAAGAGCTTTGATTATTAAATAATTCTAAAAGTTTTTGTAACCATTTCATTTATTTAGCTCCTCTTTGTAAACATAATATTTGATTCTAAAAGCGTAAATTTCATTTAGCCAATTGTTAAAATTATCACAAGCCTTGCGGGGTATACACACCTGCTTTATTTCTGCTACTGCGTCTCTGTTCATTAACGGCATATCTGGTAAATTAATTTGGGGGAGTTTATTTGTTTTTGTCTGACAACCGATCAAGATTAACATCAAGATCAGTAGGTTTAATATTTTCGCTAACATCTAATACCTTTGCCTGAATATTTATTACTTTATCCTTTTCTTTTGAACTTAAATTAAGTTCTTGGTTTTCTATTGATAAACTTCTATTTTTCCTTAAAATATAAACACCAATAAAAGCTATTATTGCGATTCCAATGTTTTTTATATTTCCAAGAAGAAAACTAATCATTCTAAACCTCTTCAATATCGCTATTACCAAGAATGACTACATCATTTTCTAGCTCAAATAATTTGTGCTTTAGTTCTTCAATATCATGATCTTTTTGAGTTATTGCTTCGCCATTTAAAACTAACGTAGCTTCTAAATTAGTAATAATATCTTGTTTCTCAGTTATAGCCTGATTTTTTAAATTAAGTTCAGTTTGAAGATTGTTAATAGTATTATCTTTTTGTACTAAGCTTTGAGCTTTTACATTTAACTCAGATTGTAAAGTCCCAATAGTATTATCTTTCTGGGTTATGGTTTGAGTTTTAAGATTAAGTTCAGATTCAAGGGTTACAATGAGATTATTTTTTTCTGCTAGTTCTTTTTTTAATTCTGCAACTTTGGCAAGTAACTCATCTCTTTGTATCTGAATCGGTGCTTTTGGTAATTCTTTCATTTTCATATTGCAAACCTCATTCCGAGTGTTATGTTGTGGATTTCATAAGTACGATTACCTATATTCTGAATTCCACCTATGATTTTTCTTTTATTACTTCCAAGATTAAAATAATTATAGCTAATCTCGCCAGTAACCTTATTGCTCAGTTTTATATCACTGCCTATAGTTAATTTGTAAGCAAACTGATTTCTCTTTTTACTGATTGTCTCTAGTGGATAAATAACATTATCCTCTTGAGAAATAGCATAACCTCCCGCAGATTCTTTTAAATGTCCAATACCAATGCCACCACCAACAAAAGGAGTAAAATTGCCAATAGTTACTATATCTTTATAAATATTAAACATTAAGCTATCAGCTTTTGTCTTGCCTGATATTTTAAATATATCGCAATTAGGATTTCTTGAGATTTCAGATGTTCTAAATAAAAAGTAATAATCAATAATGCTTTCAAGTCTAATGCCATTATCAAATTTATAACCGATACCAGCTTCAATTAATGGGAAACTATCCGATAATTTAACTCTTCCCTCAAAATCATGATTACTGAATTTTGCAGTTTTGATGTTATTTAATCCAACACCGCCTTTAAAATAAAAGCCACTTTGAGCTGTAGCAGTAGAAATAAAGGCAACGCTTGTAAGTATTAAAATATATTTTTTCATTTTTAAATCTCTGTAATTGTAATTGGATAAGTTGCTTCAACCATTTTCTTTTTTAATATATACATATCTGTTTTTACGCCTTTTACATCTTCAATTGTTACCTCTCCATTTGCCCAAAAAACAACAAAATCACAGACATATTTAACGCCAGCTTTTAGATGAAAGGGTACTTGTCTTAAGAAAAATAGTATTTCACCACTGTTTTGTAATATTTTAAGCTGCTGATATCTTTTATGCTCTTTTTTGGAAGCAAATTTGATTTCGTCTGCTTCACAAGGTTTAGCTCTAAATTTATGTCTTAAGATTCCCATAATGCAAGCTCCGCCTGTCTTCTTCTATATAACCCAAGTGAAAATTCTTTTTTTATACTAACAACTCCACGTTCTTTACTAAAAAATTCAATAGCTGCTCCCTTGTAATCTCCAGCATTTAATTTTCTAAGCCCGTTGCTTATTTTAAAATTATATGCTCCCCAGTTGTATATAAGGCTTACTAGAGCGTCAAATTGACCTTGACTTATGTTTACCTTTACAGATGAATTTATAGCGTTCTCCGCCTCTTTAACATCGTTTTTAAGTAATTGCTCTGCTTTTTCTCTGGTCATACGAGGAGCTGCTTTAGTAAGCGCAACTAATTTGGAATCTATAACATGACCATATCCTATTGTTGGTTTCCCAGCAGGACACATATATACATAGTCCTTAAATCCCTCAAATTGTTTAATGAGATCAAGTCCTTTTTCCGATGTTTTCATTTAGAGTCCTCAGGAGTTTGAGGTGATAAATCAATATCTAGGCCAGTTTGGGTCTTTATGATTTCTTCTGATACTTCTTCAACAGGGTTGTCTTGATACCAAAAATAAGCCGATAGCAGGCCAATAATTATAGCAGCAGCAACAATAAAATATCTGCTAAAGATAATAGTTTTTATTAATTCTTTCATGAATCCCACTTTTGATAGTTAACAAAATGCGAGACTTTTTAAAGAATTATAAAATTTAATAAAAAGACACTAGGGATATTGCTACCCCTAGGTTGATAAAATCCCAATACTCGCAAGGTTCCGCATCATTAGATACCCCGCGAGTATAGCATACTTATAGCTTTATGAAAACATATTGTTGTGGTATGATGGGGAAAATAAAAAAGAGTAGTTAGGGCTCTACTTCTAACTACTCTTTAATCTGCAATGGTGTGAGAACTGACGCAGATTTAATAGCAGTACTATATACCTAGTTATATTCTATTATCTATTATTTATCAAGTCAGTTCTCTTTTTAAACTTAAAAGAGATTAATTATGTCTAATTCTAACATTCCAGAAACTCCTGAAGCTGTAGCATTTCAACTTATGGAACGAATCCTTAGAAACACTTATCCCTCAAAACAAGAGATTCTTGATACTTACAAGGAATGTCTTAAGGTTGTTAAAGAAATCGGTTGAATCTCTCTTTTTGTTCCTGCGATTTAGCAATAACGGCGTCTATTTCGGCGTCGTTTTCTCTTACAATGAATTTATATATTTCTTGAGATATTATTAATATTTTGAAAATACCTTGATCTCCATATAGTTCTTTTGCTAACTCAAAACATTTTATCCTTAGTTCTGCAATTTCTTTTTCTCTTAAATATTGTTCTATGTCTGTCATATTTCTACTCTTTAATTATTAAATCTCTTAAATCTCTACGGCTTTCTTCCTGCATATATTTTTGCCTTTCTTCGTCTGTCATATTGCAAGTATTACCACAACTACAAAGAGTTAGCATGCACGTTATTATAGTAATAGAAATTTTAGCCTTA